>Ga0070698_100000582_pt1 | contig 39263 bp, 30 predicted proteins | sample KBSK1502metaG_FD_65477 | JGI IMG/M metagenome (GOLD analysis project Ga0070698, IMG submission 65477) | Corn, switchgrass and miscanthus rhizosphere microbial communities from Kellogg Biological Station, Michigan, USA - KBS K1-50-2 metaG | ecosystem: Host-associated > Plants > Roots >...
TTCCGTCGATCGCATAAACGCTGCCCTGCACATCATTGGAGATTTGACCGAGCGCCGCGCAAAATTGCCCACGCGCATCGCCGGCAGACTCCGCGCGCAACTCAGCTTCAGCCAGATCGAGGAAATCCTGGCCGAGGGCGCGCACGCCTACCTCGAGAATGTCCGCAGCGAGTGCGCGCAAATCCACACCGCCATCCATCAGATTTATTTTGATTACGCGATCGAGTCCGAGCTGGCGTCATAACTGTACGGGCCCGCTTCCGCTTGTAGGGGCGCGCTTTAGCGCGTCCCAGAGCGAGTGGCGAGCGATCGAGTCCCGGCAACTAGGGGTCGGACCTTTAGGTCCGACATAAACGCGTTGCTTTCAGTCTGGCTTCAGCCGCTGAGGAAATGCTTTCGAACGGTCACACAGACTCTTCAGCCCCAGATTCGGTAGCGAGGTAACAAGAAGTTCTCCGAGGCAAGATGGCCTATTCCGTACGGCACATCACAACTTTCCGTTACGAGCCCACCGTGCGCGAGAGCGTGATGGAAGTGCGCATGCAGCCGCGAACAGATTTCCGGCAGCGCTGCCTCAGCTTTTCTCTCGACATCACTCCCAGAGCCAACGTGATGGTATACCGTGACTTCTACGGAAACGCCGTCCATCATTTCGACGTTCCCGAAAGACACGAACAAATTGAGATAACCGCGCAGGCCATCGTGGACGTGCTGCCTCCTCGTGTTCTGCGGCCCGAAGATGCCGGCGATTGGGAGGCGCTCGACACCCGCGTGGCGCAGACCGATTACTGGGAGATGCTGCTCGCCAGTCAATATGCGGCGCCCACCGAATTGCTCGCGAAACTCGTGGGTGAGCTGAATTTGCGGAGGCGCGGAAATCCGCTCGAGCTGCTCCAGGAACTGAACGGCAAGCTCTACGATCTGTTTGATTACGTTCCTAACTCGACCAAAGTAGATTCACCGATCGATGATGCGCTGAAGGCACGCCGAGGCGTCTGCCAGGATTTTGCGCACATAATGATCACTCTGGTGCGGCGACTGAAAATTCCCTGCCGCTATGTGAGCGGCTATCTCTACCACGAAGACAAAGCGCATGACCGGTCGGCGGCGGGCGCGACTCACGCTTGGGTAGAGGCGTATCTGGGCGATCTGGGTTGGGTGGCGTTTGATCCTACCAACAATTTACTGGGCTGCGAGCGGCATATTCGCGTGGCCGTCGGACGAGACTACGCCGACGTGCCCCCTACGCGCGGCGTCTACAAAGGCGAAGCGGAAAGCGAACTGCGAGTCACCGTCTTGGTGTCCCCGGTAGATGCACTCGAGCCGGAGCACCTGCCAACCACGATGGTGACGCGTTCGAAGCCCCGAGAAGGAAAGTCCAACCCCGACTTTGGCCAGCAACAACAGCAGTAAGAACCGGCACCGAACCTTTCATAGGGGCAGCGCACGCAGCCGGGTGCCGCACCCTGCGGTTTTTTCAGGGTGCGGCTCTTGACTTTATGCAAGCCCCGGCGAAACCGGTCGCTTTTCTTTACTTCGTTATTTCATTACTTCGTTGCTTCTTTACGCCTCGATGCGACTGCCGAGAACGCCGAGAAATTTGGCGAGCCAAGCGTTCAGCGCGGGCCAAGCTGGCCCGGTGACGAGATTGCCGTCGACTAGGGCGTCGGTCATCGGGAGATTTACATACGTGCCGCCGGCGAGCGTCACGTCAGGCCCAGTGGCCGGATAGGCGCTGCACTTCTTTCCTTGCAGGACTCCAGCAGCGGCGAGAACCTGTGCGGCGTGACAAATGGCGGCGATGGGCTTGTTCGCTTTTGAAAAGTGGTGAACGATCTCGATCACGCGGGAATTTAGGCGAATGTATTCAGGCGCACGGCCGCCAGGGATCATCAGCGCATCATAGTCTTCCGGTTTGACCTGGTCGAAAGTGGCATTGAGCGCGAAATTATGGCCGCGCTTCTCGGTGTACGTCTGGTCGCCCTCGAAATCGTGGATGGAAGTTGGAACAACCTCGCCGGACTTTTTGCCCGGACAAACCGCATGAACCGTGTGACCCACCATGAGTAACGCCTGAAACGGAACCATCACTTCGTAGTCTTCGACGTAATCGCCGACCATCATCAGAATCGACTTCTTGGGCATGTGCGCCTCCACCCGTGAGAGAATAGCAGGAATCTAAGATGCCCATAAGCCGGCCAAGTTTCCTGCACCCGCATCGACGCGCGCGTCTCGATTGTAATCCCGTGCGTCCCAGAAGTGGGCACTCGGCCGCCTTCAACAACCGCCCCGTCATGGGCTAATTCCCACATTCCACAGAGCTTCTCCACAGGTTCCTGCTGGACCCAAATGTGCTCCCACCCGTACAATTTCCGCGCGGGGGGTGTCGCCATGTCCAATATCCTCCAAGATTTGCGTTACGGCTTGCGAATGCTTGTCAAGAGTCCCGGGTTTACGGCACTCGCAGTCATCGCGTTGGCTCTGGGGATTGGAGCCAACACGGCAGTCTTCAGCGTGGCCAACGCATTCCTGCGCAAGCCGGTCGCTTTGCCCAACCTCGATCGCTTGGCCATCGTTCTCAGCCTTCCTCCGCAGGAGACCATTATCTGGAGCCCAGTCTCCCCAGCCGACTATCTCGATTGGAAGGCGCAGAGCCGTTCCTTCGAAAAAATCGCGGTATGGAAGTACGCCGACGTAAATTTGACCGGCACGGATCAGCCCGAAAAGCTGGTTGCCGGCTTCGTCTCCGCCAATTTTTTCGACACGGTCGGCGTTATGCCTGCCGCCGGCCGGCCCTTCCGCCCGGAAGAAGAGCAGCCTGGTCACGATCGGGAAGCCATTCTTAGCAATGGCCTATGGCAGCGTCGTTTCGCCTCCGATCCCGCCATCGTTGGAAAGACGATCGTGCTGGATGGCAAGAGATACGACATCGTTGGTGTCACGGGTAAAGAGTTTACGTTTCCGGTTGGCGCCGAGATTTGGCTTCCTCTCGCGCTCAAGCCCGAGGAGGAAACGCTCCGCTCTTCGCGCTTCCTCATGCCAACCGTGCGCCTGAAACCCGGTGTTTCTCTGACACACGTCCGCGCGGAAATGTCGACCATCGAAGGCCGCATCTCCAAGCAATTTCCGCAAACGGACTCGAACTGGAATGTGAAAGTGTTGCCGCTCGGCACGTTCGTCTCCGGCGAGCTTTCCAATCAGTATTGCCTGCTGCTGATCGGTGCGGTGATTTTCGTAATGCTGATTGCCTGCGCGAATGTCGCCAATTTGCTTTTTGCGCGCGCCGCCAGCCGCCACAAAGAGATTGCGGTCCGCCAAGCGCTGGGAGCGGGCCGCTTTCGCATTGTGCGTCAGCTTTTGACCGAGAGCCTGCTGCTCGCGACGCTCGGCGCTGTCTTCGGCCTTGTTCTGGGCCAGATCGGGATTGGTCTGCTGCGCTATTACATGCCGCCCGACATGGAAAAATATCTTCCGATGTGGAAGCACGTTCAATTGGAATCGGACGTGTTCTGGTACACCGTGCTCGTTGCGCTGCTGGCGGGTATCATTTCCGGCATCGCTCCCGCCTTCCAAACTTCGCGATCGGATATTCACGACGCGTTGAAGGAAGGCGGCCGCGGCAACTCCGAGGGACGCGATCGGCAACGGCTGCGCACCATCTTCGTTGTTTCGGAAGTGGCGCTTTCCTTGATTCTGCTGGTCGGCGCGGGCCTGATGAGCAAAGGAGTGCGGACGCTGCTCGTCGTCAACCAAAATCTGCAACCTCAAAGTCTGTTGACCATGCACATTTCCTTGCCGGAGTCGAAATACAAGACCTCTCCGCAGCGCGTTTCGTTTTTCGATCAGGCGCTCGAAAAACTTAACGCCATTCCTGGAGTGCAAGCCGCGCTCGTTGCGACCGAGATCCCTTACGGTTCCGAGGAAGTCGACAACGCCGTGACCATTCAAGGACGTCCGGCGCGCCCGGGCGAGTTCCGCAATGCAAACATCGAGAACGTGAACCCGGATTATTTTCGCGCTTTGCATATCCCGCTTCGCGACGGGCGGCTGCTTCAGGAGAGCGATTCCCTTGACCAACCATTCGTCGTGGTGGTCAGCCAAAGTTTTGCGCAACGCATCTTCCCTGGCGAAGATCCCATCGGCAAATACATCAAGATCGGTCCCGACGATCCAAAATCGCCTTGGGTCAAGATCGTCGGTATCGTGGGTGACATCAAGTACACCGTCTTTTCGAACCAGGTCGCGCCGCCCATTTATCTTTCGTATCGTCAAGCGCCAGTGCTTTACACCTATCTCGCGATTCGGACCGAACGCGACCCCGCCGCGTTTGCCGCAGCCGTCCGCAGCCAGATCGCAAGCATTGATCCGGACTTGCCCGTCTCTGAATTTTTCAGTTTGGAGAAGGTGTTTTCGGACGCGGTTCTGGGGCTCTCTTATGTGGCGGTCATGCTGACGGTCATGGGCGTTGTTGCGCTGGTACTCGCCTCCGTGGGGGTATACGGAGTCATGGCCTATTCGGTCGCCGAACGCACCCAGGAAATCGGCGTGCGTGTGGCCATGGGCGCGCAGCCTCGGGACGTTCTTCACTTGATCATGAGCCGCGGAATCAAAATCACTTGCTTTGGCTTGCTCATCGGTCTTCCCTTGGCATGGGGTTTGGCGCAATTGATGGCCAGCCTTCTTTACGGCGTCAGCGCGGGTGACGTGACTACCTTCGCCAGCATTACTGTGCTGATGTGCATAATCACGTTGTTGGCTTGTTATGTGCCCACGCGCAAAGCCATGAGCGTCGATCCTATCGTTGCCCTGCGTCACGAGTGACTCTCGCAGACCGTCCGTAATGAGGCGTGTCACGAACACCTGCTAGTCGGGCTTCGCCCGATTGCCGGGACCGCCGACGGGTTGCAGGCGCGGGAGGCGCTGATCGACTGGGGGAAGCGGTGGAAATGTGGAGTGCGGCTCGGTCTGATACCAATACGCGACGGAGTAGAAATTGTCCGAGCGGTGATTGGCGTGACCATGCTCGATGGTGGCGCGAAGCGATTTCATAAAGGTGATCGGTGAATCGAGATGAAAACGATAGACGGCGGAGCGGCTTCCGGCACGCTCTTCGCCCTTCACCGGCGCGCCGAAAAGGTGATACGAGAAAGCCTGATCGCCGAAATCATACGCGCCGAGAAAATAGTCTTCCGAACCTGTGCCGGTAATGGAGGGATGAGATTCGCCGTCGATGAAGAACATGTCGTCGCCTTCGCCCCACCAACCATCCTGGTTCTGTAGCACGGACATGGTCACGCCAACGTAGTGACCGCGGCCGGTGGCTTCCATCCAGACGTAGTTTTCTTTGCCGTCGAGATTTTTGGCTTCGTTCACCTTGGGATCACTGTTGCTGGTCCAATCGGTGGTCCAGCCATGGTTGGGCTGAGCCTGGCGAAATTGCGCGTGGAAGTAGAGGGTGTCTTGCGGCAGAGGATTGGTGTAAGCGCGATAGTCGAGATTGAAGTAGAAGGCATCGACGTTTCGCTGACCTTCGTTGGAAACGGTGATCAGCGCATGCTTCTGGAAGGGCATCGCGAAAAAGGAGTTCAAAGCGCGCTGCGGAGCGACGGCAAGAAGCTCAGACTGCCAGATGTGATAGTCGCCGAGACCGAGACCGAAGAAATCACCAAGAGGCGCTTCGATGCTGGGCGAAGTCTCACGATCCCAAAACATGCGGAGCACCAGTTTTTTCAGGTGATAGGGTTCACGGCTGGCAAGGGTGAACCAAATGTGGGTGAGAGTGCCGGGACCGTCTGCGTCCAGCACAGTGAGGGTCTGGCCGGGAGCGATCTGCCGGAAGTCGGCGTTGCCGCCGGATCGATCGTAGCTAGAGACGCGCTTGAGAATATAGCTTTGCGGTTGAGTCAGATCGGCTTGCGGAGCGCTGGCTTGCGCGAAGGAAGGTTGTGCGCAAGTTTGCAAAGCAGCGGAGAAAGCAGCGCAGAGGAGCAGCCTCAGCAGGTGATGGCAACGCATTTGCGTCCTTCCTTGGCCTTCCGCGCGAAAGGCCTTTCGCGCGTACGGAGGGCGGGCGGCCCACTAAGATGAAGTAACGAAGTAAGGATAGAACGAGGTAACCACAAGTGGCGCCGGGTGTTTACTACCCCACCCCCCCTGTTTTCGCGAACGAGTGCGCAAACCGTTGAAAATGGGGCAGTTGACTCTTCGAGATGACAAAAAGAGTCACTCTGGTGGCAGTTGTGCGACAATAGTGCGGAAGTTCCAGAAAAGGCGGAACTTAGAGGTGAGAAGTGTGAGAATTTGGAGGTTAGATGGGAGAGGGGCGAGATAGGAAGAGGCGGGAAGACAGGAGCGGAGACGTGAGGGAGGAAACGACGAGGTTGACCACGGACAAACACGAACAACTATAGCACGATGTTTACCGGATGTCAAATGATATATTTATGGTACTTTGGTACTACGAAATGCGTTCGTTCTGTTTGAGGGCGGACTGAGCGACTTGCATGGTGAAGAGTATAAAGTGAAAACTATGACCGGTTGGGGTCGACACCAAGAAATACCAAGAAATAAAGTTCGAGAGCGCGGAGTGCGCGCTTGAGGTGGGACTGGACATGGGAACAACGGCATTGAGAATCAGCGTTAACGTGCCGCGCGCCAGGTCGAGTTCAGTTCAAAGGTGCGCTAAAGGGCGTGGTCTTTCCGTAAGCTGTCGCGTCGCGGTATAGTCTGGCTCGATCCTTCGGAATGTACTGGTCGACCGCGGTTTGTGCGGTGTTGTCATCGAAATAGACTAGGAATGCTGCGATCACCGCTGCGGAGTCCGCCGGGGCCTTTCTGCAGGCGTCGATGATGAGTGGTATCGAGTCCTTGTCCCCGATCTCGGCCAATCCCATGGATGCGGCGGTCTCGACCATATGATTGGGGGATAACAGAGCTTGCCGAAGCAAAGGGATCGCCCTTGGGCCTGCTCCAACCGAGAATTGCCACCTTGCCCGGAAGCACGTACACGGAATCTGCCCCCACTGAATCCGGGGACACGTTATGGGCCTTCGCCTACGCGATAAACTCTGGCGAGGGTCCCGGCAAAGATTTTCCTGGTGGATCGAAGTTCATAAAATCCGGAGCGTCGCTTTCCAGAACAGGGGTTACATCTTTCACTAGGAAATTCCAATACGTGTCGTCCTGGTCCCCGAGCCTGATGAGGCCAGCGGCAATTTTTGCCTTTAGGATCGGCCCCTCGATGCGAAGAAACTGCTCTTTGAGGGCGGGGGTAGCCTCGGCCGCGCCGGCTCTGGTAATCAGATCGACATGTATCGCCCCGAAGTCGCCCGATTTTACCTTTGCGATGGCGTCGGGCACGCTGGCCTTATTCACGGCGTAAGGCGGGGTTTCAGGTTGGCTCTGCGGTGCCTGGGCGAAGGCGAAGCCGCATAGCAGCGCACAGCAGTTTGAGACGCGCGAGACCTGAACGCTCGCGGCGCGCGAGCGAGATTTGTGGGTGGTCGACATTTGGGGTCCAAATTACCCTTTTCTGGTGGGCCGTGTCACGGAATGTCCAAGAAGCTCGGAGGCGGGACGCGCTAAAGCGCGCCCCTACACAGACAACAGGCAAGCCGCCCCGACACGTGCAACGACGCGAGCAAAGTTATTAGGGTTGGGCGGCGGAGATGGCGACGCGGGATTCCTGGATGGTGACGAGGTCGGTGCGCATCTTTTCCCACTCGAGTAGGGTGAGGCCGTGAGACGCGAAGAGGCGGCGGATGCGCGCGGAATCCCAACGCAGTACTTTCTCGAGCACGGGAACGAGGACGCTCATGGCATTGTCGCTGAGCACGGTGCGACGCGCCACGCGGGTGATGTACTTGGCCTCGGAGACGGCGATGGTAAGACCGTCATACTGATTGACGTGCATCATGACCGGTAAATCGGAGCTGCCGTCACCCATGTAGATGATGTGATCGTGGCTGATGCCGAGCTGGGCGCGAAGCTCTTCGAGGACCGTGATTTTGCCCCAACCTGCGGAGGCGCGAATGATGGATTCGACTTCGCCGGTGGAGTCGTTGTAGCGGAAACGGGTGCCGAAGATGTGATTCGGGGGAAGGATGCCCTCGAGCGCCGATTGAATGATCTCCTGCGGAGCGGCGGAAATCACATAGAAAGAAAATTTGTAGCCATCGGCGAGATTGTCCAGGGCGCGCGCAAACAGCGCGACGTCATGCTTCAAGCGAATGCGCTTGCCGGTTTCGATGAGGTGCTCGCGGCGGACGCGGCGGAATTCCGGGTCGTGGAGAATAAGATAAGAAAGCTCGGCACCCTGTTGGACGAGGTTCATTTGGGAAAGGCCGCGGACCTTGTCGTCAAAGCCGTTGAAGCCGATAAGCTCGCTGAGAACGACACCGGAGTCGTTGAAGCTGAGCGTCTGGTCAAAGTCGCTGGCTAGTAAAAACTGCTTGGTCATGTTCTAGTACTCGCTTTCTGTTCTACAGCTACACGTTAACCGCGTTCAGGAACTGCCAGTCACGAATTATTTTAATGGTTTCAATGCGTATAAATCGTGAACGTTTTGTTAGGTATTCCTTAGATGCGGCATATAGGTAACCGGTTATAAGGAAACGAGTTGGTGTGAATCACGAGATAGGAGATGAGAATTTCACCGCGAAGCGTTGCCCGAAAAAAAAGCGAAGAGCGCAAAAATAAAGGGTGTGGTACTGGGACCCTTTGAATTTCGCGCGCTACCGGTCACACTGACCCCGTCCCAGGGATCGACGGCTGTCGATTTGGCTATTTAGGGCTCGGCTTTTGGCTGATCCTGTTTTGGCTAACCCTCGTTTGGCTGTCCGGCGGGGCCGCTTTTGGGCTCGCGTAACTCCTGACAATGCGTGCGTATATTTCTGGATCGCCTCGGGAATGGCGCGGCTGCAAACAAATTGGCCGTGCCTGGACGATTCGATCAGTCCGGCATCCGCCAGGATTTTGAGATGGTGAGAGACGGTGGCGGGGGTGACTCCGCGAAGGGTGACGATTTCACCACAGGTCGTCTCCCCCCGCGCAGAGATGGCCCGGAAGATCATCAGGCGGGTTTGATCGGCAAGGGCTTTCGAGATTTTCACGAGTCGCGCCAGCTTCATGGTGACTGGGCGGGTCGACAAAGTGCGCCGCTGAGAATTTGTACGGGCGGCCGCCCGACGGTGCTCCTTCCACGAAGGGATGCAACCGATTACTTAGATGCTCATCTAAGTATCGAAAGTTTTACGGAGAAAATCAAATGAAACGACTCGAGGGAAAGGTTGCAGTAGTAACGGGCGGAAATAGCGGCATTGGGCTGGCATCGGCGAAGCGCCTGCAGGAAGAGGGCGCGCGCGTAGCGATTTCCGGGCGCAATGCGAACACGTTGCAGGAGGCAGCCAAGACGATCGGCAACGGCGTTTTGACGGTGCAGGCGGACGTTTCTCATTCGGCCGATCTCGACAAGCTGTACGCGGCGGTCTCGCAGAAACTGGGAAAAATCGACGTGCTCTTCGTGAATGCGGGGATCTACAAGTTCGCTCCGCTGAGTGCGACAAGCGAAAGTTTGTATGACGAGATCTTTGATATCAACGCGAGGGGCGCGTATTTCACGATTCAGAAGGCCCTTCCGTACCTGAACGACGGCGCGTCGATCATTTTGAATACGTCGGTTGCCGGCGTGAAAGGCGTGGCGAACGGCACGGCTTACGCGGCGACGAAGGCGGCGCTGCGGTCGCTGACCAGATCGATTGCCGCGGAATTGGCGGAGCGCGGGATTCGCGTCAATGCGGTCAGCCCGGGCCCGATCGACACGCCGGCAGGATTTGAACGCACTGGATTGCCGAAGGATGTCATGGACGCGTGGGTAAAAGACCTTGTGGCCAGAGTACCGCTGAAGCGCATCGGGCGACCCGAGGAGATTGCGGGAGCGGTGGCGTTCTTGGCATCGTCGGACGCTTCGTACATGACCGGTTCCGAGGTGACAGTGGACGGCGGGCTCGCGCAAGTCTGAAGCAAGCGATCAGGCTATGGCGATTTGTTTCCGCCGGAGGGATCGGGCGATGCGGCGGTGTTCATGTCAAGAAACCACGCGCGCGCCGCATCGCCCGGCGCGTAGCAGTTGTCGTCGCTGTGATAAGTGGCGGCACATTGCGCGGTAAATTCTTTTCTGCGCGGAGACTGCGCGAATTGCCAGATGGCCGCATAGTTCAGGCCGCCGGCGAAAACCGCCGGCGCAGCGTGTGAGAGAGCGCAACCGGGCGAGGGCGGGCAGACGTCGTTGTAAACCCAATAGGAGAGCTTGTTGGCGCGGATGTGCTCGCGAATATCGTTGGCGGTGATAATCGTGGTGCCGCCGCCCTCGTTGACGGGAATGCCGGAGCAATAGACGCCAGCGCGATAGCCGAGATGGCTCAATGCAGTGGCCCAGGCGCGTAAGTACGCGTGATAGGACGCGGAAAGGCGCCCGCCTTCTTCAAGGTCGAGAAAAATTACAACATTCGAACGGAAACCGTCCGCCTTTGCGGAAGCGGCGGCGGCACGCGCGTCCTGCAATCCTTTTTCTGAGGCTGCCGATTCTGTTGTGACTTCGTTGCTCTGGCGACCGCGATAGAGGAGCGCAAATCCAAAGCCATGTGATTGCAGCAAATTGCGCTTGCCGCGCCAGGTGTTCACGGTTTCTCCCGGGGGAGGGCCAAGCCAATAGCCTGTAAAGGCAAAACTCTTTCGCAATATGGATAGAGCATCGTCGCCAGGATAGATATTGCGGTCGAAACCCAGATACGCTTTGGCAGCATACTGTTTTGCTTGTGTCCCGGAGGAAATACGAATCGCAGAAAGGACTTGCAGAGAGATTGCGGATAGGACGAGGAGAGACAGAAATCGTGAGAGGTGAGGATAGATCCGTGGAAACATTGTTCGAATCCGCATCGAGTTTAGTTGCGAAAAACAAAATGGCAAGAAGCAGTTGGCGGACGTTGGTTGGCTGCCGGAGATTGGCCAATCGGGGATTTGACGGTCGGAGAGTTTGCCGCTCGGGCGAGCTTACGCGTCCATGTAATGGGCGTCTCCGTTGCCGAAAGACCAATTCTCCCAAGAGACCTCGACCAGATTGATCAACAGATCCTGCGGGCGGAGCCCCGGGGACTCTGCGAGAATTTCCGCCATGCGTTTGAAGAGGGCGCGCTTTTGCTGAGGCTTGCGCCCTACGCTCATGGTGATTTGCACGAAAACGACACGGTCGGAGCGAGCGACGCCGAGATATCCCGGGTCATAGATTAGGCCCTCGGCGGAATGTTCGGTTATCACCTGAAAGCGATCGGCCGGCGGAATCGCCAGAGCTTCCTCCATTGCGCGATGGACGCCGTCCGCAACGGCCTTGCGATGCTCGGGCGAAGTCCCTTGACGAAGATCAATTCGAACAAAGGGCATTGAGGTTCTCCTTGGCATTCGATGCCGTGCGGTTGTGGGCGGGCACAGCGGTAATTGTCGCGCTCCATTTTGCGGGCTTATGGTTGACAATGCATGAAATCATGAACCGCGGGATGCCCTTGGGAACGAGTACCTCCCAGTACTGCACCTGTTTGAGTCCCGGGAAAAGATAAAGGTAACTCGGCGAGGCCTTCAGCATGTGCGGAGACGAAACCTGTTCCGTGCAGATTACGAAGCGTTTAATCGATTGTGAGCTGATTATTTCTCTCCAAAACTCACTAAAAACAGCTAAGTTGTCGAAATTGTACGGGAAATATGGCAAAATCGCGGTAGATCCAAAGCCCGCCCGACTTCAAGCGAATAACTTATTGATTGACGGTGAATCGCGCTTCCATCTCGATGGTAACTGTGGCACCGGATTTTCGCCCTCGATGCTAAATGGTTCTACCGAATCACTTATGATCAGCGAACGCCGACGACATCAGAGAAAAACCTTCACGGAGCTGATTTCCGTGGAATTAGGGGCACATAACAGCGGGCTGATTCTGAATGCGTCGGAGGGAGGCCTCGCGTTTCACGCCGGGTCTCCCATTCAAGCGAGAGAAGAAATTCGTTTTGCGATTTCACTCGATCGCAGCCGAAGACTGGAAGGCCAGGGGCGTCTGGAATGGACAGACGGAGGCGCGAAGACGGCAGGCCTGCAGTTCACGGAGGTATCCGAAGATTTCCGCAATGAAATGCGCGTTTGGCTTGCGGAAACCAATGGTCCTCTCGAAACGCAAGAACCATCTGTGACAAGTTCTGAGGACACGCCTTCTGAGGGCACGTCATCGTTTTTTGCGGCGGACATGCTGCGTCCGGCATTTCGAGTGGAATTGCCAAAAGAGCAAGAGCGGCCTGCACCCAGAGAAGCACACCATCCGCCAGCACCGCGGCGCAAACGCAAGAGCAGGACCCCGCACTCAGCGCGACCGGAAGCGCAATCTGCGCCTACCGGCCCCATTGAATACTTCGAGGTGTCCGATTCCGTTCACGCTGAGAGCAATACGCAACCTCAGGCTCCGGAGAACACACACGTCGAGCAAGAAACAAAATCTGAAGGCCAAGTTGCGAGCGAAAAAGCGGCTGAGGAGATCAGCCGGCGCGCATTGGCCTCGTTGAACAAGCACGCCGAAAATTTAGAACGCCAGTCTCAGAAGCAGTCCGAAGACGTAGTCGCCAGGGTTCGAGAAGCCACAGCAGAAACCGAACGGCGCCTGAGCGAACTACGGGAGTTCGGGCAAATTCAGGCCGAGCGAATGAAGGAGGTGCTGAAGCAAGCCGGCCAGGTTTCGCAGCGTCTGGAACATCTGGCTACCGAACTCGAAAAAGTGCAGCAACAGAAGCTGAATTATTTTGAGGCGCAGCTTCAGGACCTTTCGGATCGCCATATTGGCGAGCTCCAGCAGCGCGCGGCATTGCTTCTGGGCAGTTCTCCATCTGCCGAAGGGGGAAGTCGAAGTGGAACGAATGGTTGGATGATGTCGATTATGCTTGCGGGCCTGCTCGTCCTGATTGGAGCGATGCTACTCAGCTATCATCGTGAAGCCGGGGCGGCGTTCAGTTGGATTGGACAAAGGCTGGGAGGGGAACCACAGGAAGCGGCAAAGCCTCCAGCGGAAGTCCAAGCCCCAGAGCCGAAGGCGACACCGGAGCCGAAGCCGACACCGCCGCCGCAGCCGATGGCCGCACGGCCGGCCATGGACAAAGATGCGCGCGCGCTGTGGTCAAGAGCCGCGAAGGGCGATACGTCCGCAGAAGTTGACTTGGCCAAGCTTTACCTGGCCGGTAAAGGAGTGGTCAAGAGCTGCGTGCAAGCGCGGCTGCTGCTAGGCGCGGCGGCTGACAAGGGCAATCAGGACGCGACTCAGTTGCTCAGACAACTGGAACGGGACGGCTGTCACTGATCTCACGAGAAGCCCCTATTTTGAGATCACTACCTCAACGAAGCAGCAAAGTGGGAGAGGCAACGGTATGACACCGGAATGACTCCGGGCCTGACTGTGTTCATGCGAAGATTCGGTGGGCATCAACTTGCTTCGTCCCGATGCTGGCTTTCATTCAAAACCTAATCGCAGCTTTTCCTGGCAGCCTCCGCGACACTCTTCTCGTCGGACTTGGGTTTTCCTTTCTTGCCATCGTATTCCCCCGGACGATGGAGAGAATCTTTCGCACGGTAGAATCTCCGCTGTGTCGCCTCTCGAAGAGCAAGGCGCTCGTCATTCTTCTGCTCTTTACTGCAGTGATCGTCGTCAGGCTCGCTGTAGTTCGGCAGCTTCCGGTGCCTTTGCCCCGTGTCCATGATGAATACAGCTATTTGTTGCTTGGCGACACATTGGCCCACGGACGCCTTGCGAATCCCACGCACCCGATGTGGATAAGTTTTGAGACGTTCCACGTCAATTGGATCCCCACTTATTCATCGAAGTACCCACCAGGGCAGGGAGTGGTGCTGGCAATCGGGCAACTGCTGGGACATCCGTGGATTGCCGTGCTTCTGAGCGTTGGGGCAATGTGCGCCGCGATTGTGTGGATGCTGCAGGCGTGGCTGCCGGCAAGGTGGGCACTACTGGGAGGAATGCTGGCGGGTCTGAAATTCGGGATCGCAAGTTATTGGGTGAATAGCTACTGGGGCGGCGCAGTTGCAGCCATGGGCGGCGCCCTTGTGCTCGGCGCAATGGCGCGTATCGTTCGGCACGCATGGACACGAGATGCGCTACTCCTGGGAGTGGGAATTGCCATCCTGGCCAACAGCAGACCCTATGAGGGACTGATTTTTTGCATTCCAATCTCTGCCTGGTTCTTGTGGTGGCTGGCGGGAAAAACAAACTCGCGTGTACCGTTGCACAAGCGGATGGCAAGAGTCTTCGTGCCTTTGGCTATCGTCCTGTCATTGACGGTCGGCTTCCTGGGCTACTACAACTGGCGTCTAACGGGTAACGCCTTGCTTTTTCCTTATGTATTGCACGCGCGAACTTATGATTCGGTGGGGTTATTTCTGTGGCAGCACCCTCGCGAATCCCTTCACTATCGGAATAAGCAATTGGCCGATTTCTACGATACTTGGGAACGGGAGCAGTACGACAACACTTGGCAAGATGTACAGGAACTAACTCGCGAGAAACTACGGCGATGGGTGCCAACGTATCTATGGCTGGGCGCGATCCTTGCTTTGCCTGGCCTGTTATTTACTCTGTTCGATCGAAAAATGAGGCTGCCACTCGCCATCGCGCTGGTTAGTGCAGTGGGATCGCTGCTGGCGATCTGGTCCATGCCTCATTACGTGGCCCCTTTGACCTGCGTCACTTTTCTTTTGCTAGTCCAGGCCATGCGGCACTTGCGGACTATACGCCCCCCGGGACGGCCGCTTGGAATAGCGCTTTCCTGGGCCGCCGTGGCGCTCCTTGGAACGCTAGTCGGATCCGAGGTGTCAGCCCATCACTGTGACGCTTTGGAGTGGACCTGCAGGGGAGATATTGGACGCGCAACCATTGCGGAAAGGCTTTCCGGGCTGCCCGGCAAACACCTCGTCCTGGTGCATTACGACGAAGACCACGATGTGCATGAGCACGAATGGGTGTACAACGGCGCGGAAATCGATTCCGCCAAAGTCCTGTGGGCGCGCGATATCAGTCCCCAGCAAAATGCCAAGCTGTTTGCCTATTTCAACGACCGGCGAATCTGGCTTGTGAATCCCGATGAGGACAGCACAGAGTTAGTTCCTTATGAACCAGGATCCGCCGCTGTGTCCTTCGACAATAAACAATAGTCGCGGGTCGAGTGGCAACTCGATGCAAAACCGAGAGTTTCAAGCCAGAGGAGCCGCTTATCGAAAGCCAAAGAAGACGACAGCGGGAACAGGCGTCGTTTGGCTTGAGGCAAAATCACTGAAACAATATCTTCGCCATCATGCCTTTGTCTTCATGACTCAAGAGATGACAATGGAACAGCGACATGCCTCGTATGATGGGATCGGTAAAATCCATGATGAGGTCGACTGTGCCGCCCCCATAGGAAACATTGACCGTATCCAGCCACTCTGGAGATTCCGATCGAATTCCGTTTTCTGCGTATGCCAAGAAATGAATCTGGTGGATGTGAAAGGGGTGTAGCTCTTTCGTGGAGTTTATGACTCGCCAGTGTTGCATCGATCCAATGCGTGCGCGCAACATTGGGTCAGCATCCATCGCAAATTTCTTTTCATTGATGTAAAAACCGTTTTTGTCTTCGCTGAAAACAACAGTGAAATCGGGATTATTTGCCTCGAGCTCGCCCAGGGCTTGGCCTGATATTTGTTGGTAAACTGCCTGTCCGCGAGTGCTTGTCAAGCTGTGCACTGCCGATGGGCCGTTCCCGGCGACTACATCTGCGATGACCATCGCGGGATTGGGGTCACCGTCAGGGCCAGTATCGACGCACCGTGTCCTGAGCGTTGTCCGGGAACCAGAAGGGGGTCCGGTAACAATGGCCTCCATTCTTCCGGCTGGCGCAACAAGAAGGTGATCGACCTTGCGCGTGCCGCGATTGCGGTCGTGATACGAGAGCGGCATCCCATCCAAAGCGACAATTTCCAACTGTTGCCCGCCGACCTGAAGATCAGCGTACAGATCAGGGGAGGCGTTCACGATGCGCCAGAATTCGTGCACTCCTGGGCCAATAGGTATCTGCGGGCGAATCTCGCCGTTTACGGTAAAGACCCGCTCTGGACTCTGCTCAGAAGCTGCGCCACGACAGGATGAGATGATCTCAACCCGTTGCAAAATCCGCTTGCGACTTTCCTGGCCAGTGTGTTCGAGATCGCCATCTCGAAGGACCAGGACTCGCTCGCGCATGTGGCGCAGCTGTGGATAGTATCTGTCGATGCCATCCACTACGATCGCGCCCGACATGCCGTCAAGGTCTTGGCGAGCGCTCTCTCCGTGTGGATGAGTGTGATACCAATACAATCCAGGCGGCGCTTCGGAAGGTACGACAACTTTATAGTTCAAAGTCTCTCCCGGCGAAGAGATCATCGTGAGCACATCATCCTGCGGATTCTGTGGCGAAACGTGCAAGCCATGGAAGTGCAGATTGCTGATATTGGTGCAGGGACCCGTTACGCATGCCTCATCAGAATGAATGGGTAGATCATTTACATACCGTAGTGTGATCGCGCGGCCTGGCGACACGCGAATCAGCGGGGGAATGGTGTGACCGTCGTACGCGAATGCATTGCGCCCAGTCGCAACGTCATGCACTGCGGTGAGAGTGAAGGGACCACGCACTTCAGGAAGATCTGTTAGGACGTTGTCTTGTCCAAATATGGAAATCAGCGGCGAGAATGCAGCACCGACGAAAAGGATAACGAGGATCGTTCTCATGCTACAGCCTCGCCAAATGATTTTCCTTAGATGCGCTGCCTATCGCAGCATCAGCGCGTCGCCGCCAATTGCGGCACTCCAGAGAGTTTTTGAAATTCTTCGTCGGTTAATGGGAGAGATGCTCCGGCAATATTCTCCTCGAGATGCTTGACCGACGATGTTCCGGGAATGGGCAGCATTCGCGACGATCGCTTCAATAGCCAAGCAATCGCTACCTGGTGTGGGGTGGCTTGATGTGCTCGCGCGACCTGATCGAGGATCTGGCCCGCAACTCGCCCTGCTCCGAGTGGGAACCACGGGATGAAGGCGATTCCGTTGCGCTCACAATAATCCACAACATAATCCCACTCGCGATCGGCAAAGCTATAGCGGTTCTGGACCGAAACAATAGGCACGATCCGGCGTGCCCGCTCGATGTGCTCCTGCGTGACGTTCGATAATGCGACGAGCCGAATCTTTCCTTCGCTCTTGAGCTGCGCCAACGTTCCCACGGAATCCTCGAAAGGCACCACAGGATCCGGCGTGTGAAGTTGATAGACATCGATACGCTCTAGTCGCAACCTTTTTAAGCTGCCCTCGACGGCCTTTCGCAGATGCGCCGGAGTGGCATCGTGGGTCCATTGGTTTGGTCCGGGACGATTCCAGCCTCCCTTGGTTGCAATCACCAGACCCTTGGGATAGGGAAACAACGCCTCTGCAATCAGCTCCTCACTCACGTTGGGGCCATAGGAATCGGCGGTGTCAATGAAATTCACATCAAGCTCCACTGCTCGGCGCAGAACTGCTATGGCCTCGGCGCGATTTTTCGGGGGGCCCCATATGCCCTCTCCCGTGAGACGCATCGCCCCGAAACCGAGACGATGGACGGAAAGTTCTCCGCTGAGCGAAAGACTCCCCGCCAAACTGGCCGATATTTCTCTTGCGTTCATGATCTCCTCCACAATTGTTATTTACTTCCAATACTTACGATGCCCAAGCAGTGTAGTCGACCCCCAAAGGACTCAGCCATTGGACGATGGCCGGATAGCGGAAGCGTCGGTCTCCTGGAGAGTATTTGGGCTAGCTCCACCACCCGAGACCTCGCTGGGAACAATGCCTAGCTTCTTCATTCGGGTGATGAATGTCGTGCGTTTCAGCCCTAGGCGGCTGGCAGCGCCATCGGGCCCGCCAACCTGACCGTGGGCATCTTTGAGTGCCTGGATGATTTGATCACGATCAACGCCGGGGAGAATACTCCGGATGGGACGTCGTTTGGTGGATGGAGCTGCGGGTTTCTCCCACTCGGGTGCACTCCTCGCATGCGATTGCAACTCTGCAGAAGATACGACGAGCGCTGGTCCGGGCGACAAGATCACTGCTCGCTCGATTACATTTTGCAATTCCCGAATATTCCCAGGCCAAGGATAACGGCATAGGGCGTCCAGGGTCCCGGAAGATATTGTGTCAATCATTTTGTTCATGCGGCGAGAAAATTCTTCCGCGAAATGCCGCACCAGAAGTGGGATATCTTCAGCGCGATCGCGCAAAGCCGGAATGCGAAGGGGGAATACATTGAGCCTAAAGAAAAGGTCAGCTCGAAACTTTCCGTCTCTAACCAAAGCCTCCAAATCCCTATTGGTTGCTGCGATCAGGCGCACGTTGGTTGAAATGGTGCGAGTACTGCCGAGGCGCTCAAACTCGCGCTCTTGCAGAACGCGCAAAAGCTTAGGCTGTAGTTCGAGGGGGATATCGCCGATCTCGTCGAGGAAAATTGTCCCATTATTCGCCAGTTCGAGCCGGCCTATGCGCTGAGTGACGGCTCCCGTAAACGCACCCTTCTCGTGGCCAAAAAGCTCGCTCTCGAGCAATCCGGTGGGGATGGCGGCACAGTTCAACTTCACGAAAGTTCTTCCGTGGCGCACGCTCAAGTTATGAATGGCGCGGGCAATCAGCTCCTTGCCGGTACCGGTCTCGCCGTAAATAAGCACGGTGGAATCTGTAGGGGCCACGGTTTCGACGAGCTTTAGGATGCGCCGCAGCTCAGCGCTCGTACCGATAATCTCTTCAAAGTTAGACTCCGTGCGAATTTCATCTTCCAGGTAGAGCTTTTCTTGCGAAAGCTTCTCAGTGAGTTCCGCGATTTGCCTATAGGCGAACGCATTTTCCAGCGCGATGCCGATCTGGTTCGAGACTTGCTCGAGGAAGTCCATATCGTCCTGAGCGTACGGCTTGTCGTCGCGTCTACAGAGCACGAGGATCCCACGGGCTCCGTCACGGGCTAACAACGGCAGCACGCAGACGGTCTTGAACTGAACACGGAAAAAAGAATTTTCTCCCGATTGGTGGTCCGGCAAATCCCGAGTGTTGCCCGTCCATGCCGGTCCAGTGTGGAACACCCGAACGGGAAGGTTCTCCGGTTCGGGCACGAATTCACCATCCGGGAAGTCTGCGTCGACCACAAAGTCGAGCGCGTGGATGTGATCGTTTGGATCAGGTAAGCCCACACCCACGAAATCCGATTCCGTTATTTGCCGCACCGTCCCGATCACCGTTTTGAGAGCGTCGCGAATGTCGAGGGTCGAAACTAAATTGTTGGTTAAATCCAGCAGCACCTTCAGACGATTCTTCTCGGTACTAAGTTCCGATTGGATGCTCTGCAGCTCGTTATTGGAACGGGTGAGTTCGCCGGTTCGCTCCGCGACCCGCAGCTCCAGAGAGTCGCGCGCTTCGGCGAGCAATTGCTCTGCACGGCGACGCGAGGAACTAAACCAGCTCAGGAATAAGCCCAGGACTCCGTAGATGATCAGGTAGGATTCCGAGGAAGCGCCGACTCTGACCGGGACGAAGAAGGTCGTCAAGATTGCATACGAGAGTACGAGGGCGAGCAGACCCGGTCCGGTTCCCGCATACCAAAAGGCAATGGCAATGGCAGCAAAGGAAAATGAGGTGAACGGATGAGGCAGGCCGTAGTGGCGTAACAGGGCAGCCGCGGCGAGCGCCAGGGTCACCGGAATAACGGCCGCTCCATAGCGCAGCCAAACCGTAGCCGGCGGGCGTGTCGCGAAGGCCGGACGCGGAACGAGCGTCGAGGGAATCGAGATATCCATATCTTGCTGAGATGACTGATTGCGGAACAAAGATACGATTGGTTTTAGTGTCACTCTATTTGATCCGGGTATGCTGTGCGTTTTCATCCAGCCGGTTTCTACTTGCCAGGCGCGTTTTCACTCACCAGGCTCCCGCAGCATTCGGGGCGTGCCGGCAAACTTGATCGGTCCCATCCGCCACCGAGCGCTTCGATCAGGAGCACTGCGCTGGCCATACGGCGTCCCAGAATGTTCACTGCCGTGACTTCATCCGATAAAGCAGCATTTTCGGCAATAATCACTTCGAGATAGTTGGTGACGCCGCCTTCATATCGCGTGTTCGAAAGGCCCATGGATCGTTGCGCGGCTTCCACGGCCCTAGCCTGCACTCCTGCCTCTTCCTCAAGGACCCAGACGGCAGCCAGGTTGTCTTCAACATCTTTGAAGGCACTCAGCACGGTTTCCCGGTAAGAAGCGACCGCAGAATCGTAGGCCGCCTTGGCTTGGTCACTGGCAGCATGTCTTCTGCCCCCATCGAAGATCGTAAACAGTGCGGATGGGCCAACCGACCACAGAGCACTTGGTCCTTGCAGCAATGTCGTAATCGCGCTGCTCTCGAATCCGCCTGAGCCAAAGATATTCAACAGCGGATAGTAAGCGGTCTTAGCCAGCCCAACCTCCGCATTCGCTGATGCCACTCGACGTTCCGCAGCGGCGATGTCTGGGCGTCTTTCCAGCAACTCGGATGGTATGCCAACAGGAATCCCTGGGGGCGGAGCGGTGAGTGGCAACGGGGGCAGACTGAAATCCGCCGGGGCTTTGCCGACCAAAACTGCTGCTGCGTGCTCGTATTGGGAGCGAGCAATTCCGACATCAACCAACTGCGCGCGCGTGGTTTCCAGTATCGTCCGGGCCTGTTCGACGTCCACTTCGGAAGCAAGCCCGCCTTCGTAGCGGTCCTCGTTCAGTTTGAGTGCCTGCTCGTACTGCGCGACTGTGTCTCGAAGGAGTTTCTCTTCAGCATCCAGGGTGCGTGCTCCAAAGTAATCAATGGCAAGTGCCGCGTGCATGCTGAGGTTTACTACGGCTAGATCAGCGGCGCTGGCTTGAGCCTGCTCGCGGTAAGCTTCGACGTTGCGGCTCACGCGGCCCCAAGCGTTCACTTGGTAAGAGACATTAATTGGCAAGATGAAATCGTTAAGCGTTCGGCCTTGAGATACGCTGGCAGGCCGGTTGGCCGACAATTTTTCACGCGTGGCCGAAGGCGACGTAGTGATGGTGGGGTAGTAGTCAGCGCGAGCGTAGCGAAGAGCGGCGCGGGACTGTTGATATTGGGCCACGGCCACCTTCAGGTTCTGGTTGGAAACGTTGATTTGTTCTTCTAAGGCGTTGAGCTGGGAATCGTGAAAAATCTCCCACCAGTTTCCGCTCAGGTTCTGGTCATTCGGTTGCGCCGGTTTCCAATTACCCGTTTCTTTATAGGCAGGCGGTGCCGGCATTGACGGCGCCTTGTACTTGGGACCGACGGCGCAGCCGGTGAATTGGACCAAGCCGATAAGGACAAGAAGGGGACCGGCCCACCGCATTTGTAGAAGCATGGTTTGCGAGCATCTCATTGCGAATCTCCCGGCAGCGATGCCTGCACAATCTTCACTTCCTGCCCTGAAACAAGATAGTCGGGCGGATTCACGACGACTTGATCGTCAGCCTTCAAACCAGCGACAACTTCCATGTCCGTGCCAAAGTCATGTCCCGGAATGGTCTCTATAAGGACCGCTTTGCCGTCTCTCACCACGCCAACCTGTAAGTGCTCGGACCGAAAGATCAACGTGTTGACCGGAATCAGAAATGTGGGACTCTGAGCCGGCACGCGCAGATGTACTTCTGCATAGGAGCCCGTGAGGAGAGCATTGCCTGGGTTCGGAAGATCAATCTCCGTTAGAAGCGTCCGGGTAGTTCCAGTGATGGCCTCGGAAGTACGCACTACCTTTGCTGGAAATTTCTTGCCCGGGAACTCGGCGAGAACAATTTCCGCGCTGGTTTCTCCGGGCTTGATGCCTCGCCAATATTCTTCAGGAACATTCACATAAACGCGCAGAGTGCCAGGCTGCGCGATATGAAAGAGATCCGTCCTGGGTGCGCTACTGCTGCCGGCATTGATGAGGTCTCCAATGTCGGTGTTGCGCGCTGTGATCACCCCGTCGAAGGGGGCATATACCTTTTCAAAAGAAACGAGGGCTTCGTAGTGGCGAACGTTGGCCATGTCTGCATCAACGATGGCCTTGTTCGCGCTGTAGGTTCCGGCGGCATTGTCAGCATCCTGCTGAGCAACAGCGTGCTTTAGCAATAGTCCCTGGTAGCGCTGGTTGGTAATCTCCGAAAGCTTCAGATTGGCTTCGGCGGTGGCCAGCGTGCTGCGCGCCTGCGCCAATTGCTCGTCTATTTCGGGCGCCTGGATTGTGGCCAGGAGTTGCCCAGCTTTGACGTGCGCTCCAATATCGAAATACCATTTTTTTAAATAACCATCCGTCCGAGCGTAAATCGGAGATGAAATGAACGGTTGTATGCTTCCCGGCAGGACGATTTCCTGAGCCGGTGCACCTTGCTTCGGCTGCATAACGGAAACCGAGGGCACGGCGAGCTGGTTCGTGGCCGCTCGCAGCCCGGCTTCTGCCTTCATCCGCGAGCGGATTCCGAAGATCAGAATGCCTGCGATCACTGCGACGACGAGGAGCGTCACCAACCAGCGGCGCGGCCGCGAGCTCTCATTCGGAGTCTTCTCTGAGACCGCAGAGTTTTCGATTGTCTCTTTCGCTGTCATTTCGCTCATGTTTTTCACCTGTTGGAGTTCTCAACGGGTATCGTTCCGCCCGTTTGTTGCGCTGTCGAATTTCGGTGCAGCAGGCTAAAGAAGGTTGGAACAAAGAGCAGCGTCGATATGGTTGCGAACAGAAGACCGCCAATCACCGCTCGCCCAAGGGGGGCATTTTGCTCTCCGCCATCACCCATGCCTAGCGCCATCGGAACCATGCCGATGATCATGGCCAAGGCGGTCATGATCACCGGACGGAAACGCGTGAAGCCTGCCTGCAACGCGGCGGCGATTGGGTCTTTCCCCTCAGCCATCTGCTCCCTGGCGAAGCTCACCACCAGAATGCTGTTCGCGGTGGCCACGCCCATGCACATGATGGCGCCCATGAGCGCAGGGACGCTGAGGGTCGTATGGGTGACGAACAGCATCCAGGCAATTCCGGCGAGTGCGGCTGGCAACGCAGAGATCATGATGAAAGGATCGAGCCAAGACTGAAAATTCACTACGATCAGGAGGTAATCCAACAGGATGGCGAATACCAGTCCGACAAGGAGCCCGACATAAGATGAACGCATCGTCTGTACCTGCCCGCGAACGACGACGCGCGATCCACGCGGCAACTGGTTGCGAGCCGAATCGATAATTTTATTGATGTCTCGCGAAACCGCTCCCAAGTCGCGTCCATCAACGGCGCCGAAAATGTCAATCACGGGCGCCACGTTGTAGTGGGACACGACTGCCATGCCACTCCCGCGTTGCACGGAAACCAGGCTTGCCATCAGCGACGGGGGAGCAGATGGATTCGCACCGGTAACCGGCGTGTTCAGAAGAGCCTGCAAGGTGTCTGCGCGATATTGCGGCGTTTGCGTAGCGATCGAGTAACTCACTCCGTTGTGTGGGTCGACCCAGAAGGTGGGAGATGTCTGAAAACTCCCGCTGAGCGACACCAGGAGATTCTGCGCAATGTCGTGGGCTGAGAAACCAATCTCCTGCGCCTTGGTTCGTTCCACCCTCAGGTGCACATATGGGTTGTCGAAAGCCTGCTGGATTCTTAAATCGGCAGTACCGGGGACATATCTCACTTTTTGCAGCAGTTGATCGGCCCAAGCTCGGTTGCCCTGCAAGTCATTGCCAATCACTTGGACGTCAATCGGAGCGGGCAATCCGAAGTTCAATATCTGCGTCACGATATCTGAGGGGAGGAATGCAAACGTCACACCGGGAAATTCTTTCGCCAGGCTCAGTCGAAGTTGATTGACGTAGTTTGCGGTTGGATGATGCTTTGCTGACAAGGTAACCAAGATGTCCGCATCCGATGTTCCGACAGGAGCGGAATTGCTGTAGGACAGATTAATTCCGCTGTATGGCAGGCCGATGTTGTCAATTATATTTGACACTTCCGCCGCGGGTATTTGCTGGCGAATCGAATTCTCTACCAGATCGCAAAGAAATGCGGTGTTTTCAATGCGCATGCCGGTGGGCGCGCGAAGATGAAGTGTGAAACTACCGGCATCTACGGAAGGAAAGAAGTCCTGGCCAAGCCAAGGGATCAGAATGGCGAGCGATCCAAGGCACGCCGCGAAGAAGGCCAACAGAAAAGCGGTCGGGCGACGAAGGCAGCGCTCCAGCACGCCGCGATAGCCTTGGCGCAACCGTTCGAACCCAGCTTCAAAACGCTGCTGCAGTCCGATTAAAGGGTTGCGTCTTGCTCCGCTATTCTCGTGCGACTTATCGTTCTGCAAAAGGTACTTGGCCATCGTGGGAACGGTGGTTCGCGAGAGAATGTACGAAGCCAGCATGGCAAATACGACCGCTTCTGCCAAAGGCAGGAACAAGTAGCGCGCCACGCCGGACAACAGAAACATCGGCGCGAACACGATGCAGATGGAAAGAGTCGACACAAAGGCCGGTGTGGCAATTTGCATGGCGCTGTCCAGCACCACCTGATCCATCGATTGATCTGGGTGCAATTCCCGGTTGCGATTGATGTTCTCCACCTCGACCGTGGCGTCATCCACAAGGATTCCAACCGCCAGTGCCAATCCGCCGAGCGTCATGATGTTGATCGTCTGCCCGGTGATACTGAGAACGATGATTGAGGTCAGGATGGCGAGAGGAATGGAAGTCGCGATTATGATCGTGCTCCGCCAACTGCCTAGAAAGATCAAGATCATCAATGCTGTCAGGCAGGCAGCAATCAGCGCCTCTCGAACAACTCCGCTGATGGCGCCCAGAACAAAGATGGACTGATCGGCGAGCGGATCCATCTTCAGCTGCGGTGGCACGGTAGCGGCAATCCGCGGCAATATGGACTTGATTCCGGAGATCACGCTGAGCGTTGAGGCGTCCCCGGCTTTCTGAACGGTCAGCAGCACCGAGCGTTGTCCGTTTACGCGGACAATGTTGGTTTGCGGCGGGAAGCCATCGCGCACCCAAGCCACATCTTTCATGTAAATGGTCGCGTCTCCAATCGTCTTAATGGGAATCCGGTTCAGATCTGCGATGGTTTGCGGCGCGGCGTTGGGTATATCCACGTTGTATTCCTTGCCGCCAATTTTGGATGTCCCCGTGGGAAGGATCAGGTTTTGCGCGGCGATGGCATTCACGACGTCCAGAGGCGAAAGCGCTTTGGCTTGCAGGGCGGCAGGGTTCAGGTCCACCTGAACTTGGCGTTGCTTGCCTCCATACGGATATGGCACGGCTGCGCCTGGAATGGTGATCAGTTGGGTGCGAATGAAATTCAGGCCGAAGTCGTTCAACTGTTGTTCCGACAGACCTTGTCCGGAAAGCGCCAACTGCAGGACCGGCTCACTCGACGCGCTATACGCAATAATCAATGGTGGCGTCGTGCCCGGAGGCAGCTGCCTGAGTTGTGTTTGGGAGCTGGCTGTGATCTGCGCGACCGCCCGGTCCAGGCTCGCTGTCGGTTGCAGAAACACCTTCACGACTGCGATTCCATAGAGCGACTGGGATTCAACGTGTTCGATATTGTCGACGACGGTGGTGAGGTTCCGCTCGGTGACACTGATAATGCGGTCGCTCATCTCCTTGGGAACGAGGCCGTTGTAAGACCAGATGATGCTTACGACCGGAATGTTAATGTTGGGAAAGATGTCCGTAGGAGTTCGAACGATGGCAACCGCTCCCATCACTACAATGAGAATGGCCATCACCACGAAGGTGTAAGGCCGGCGTAACGCGAGTTGAACAATCCACATAAATCCCTCTAACTTTGCTGGACTTCTTTACGTTCAGCTTTTAGTGCTTGGCATCCCATTTTCTTTCGAGCGAAATCCACTCTCGGATATATGCCGAGCAGTTCCTTAGCTCGGTGCCCCGAGCTTCCCGCTGTGCCAAGAACCGGACGACATCGCGGTCCACGAGCTTTACTTCTCCCAAGTCCAAGACGATGTCGCAGTCTGACGCTTCGGACTGCAAAAGTGCCTCTAGGTCTGGCACCTGGTCTGCTTGGATTCGACCCGTCAGAGTGAAAACTACCGACTCCCGTTTGGCTGATCTTTGTATTCGCAAGGTCATTCTCTTCGCCTTCCGCGACACAGAGAGTGCAAAGCGTCCGCCAAACCGCTAAGTTGCTAAAAATGCACATGTTGGATAACGCAAAAGGTCACGAGACTTCGGAAGTTTCCGAAATCTCGGGACGGCTGCCGACAAATGCCGGCAGCCGAGAGCTCTCCTGGGAAAATGGGAGCCGGGACAGATAGATTCAGAATCTAGGCGTTCTTGAACTGATTTTTGTTGATCTTGAGTGACTTGATCTTGGAATCGAGCGTCGACTGTGGAATTCCCAGCCTGGCTGCCGCTCCTGACGGGCCAGAGACCCTGCCTTTGCTTGCTGCCAGGGCCGCCTCAATCATCTCCTTCTCCTGGGCAGCCATTTTCTCCGACAGCGGCTGCACCGCCGGATCACCAGAAAGAGGCCGTCTTGCCAACCAACTCTCGTCAACGGAAAGGTTCTCGGAATCACAGATAATTACCGAGCGCTCCAGCAGGTTTTGAAGTTCGCGAATGTTTCCCGGCCACTGGTAGGACTGAAGGAGTTCCATGCTCCTCTTGCTGATGCCGGTTATTTTCTTTCCGGTCTTGCTGGCAAAGCGAGCGACGAAATATTCCACCAACAATGGAATGTCTTCCTTACGCTCGCGCAAAGCAGGAAGCACTATCGGGAACACGTTGAGCCTATAGAACAAGTCCTCGCGAAATCTGCTCCCCGCAATTGCGGCTTGCAAGTCGCGATTCGTGGCAGCGACCACTCGGACGTCGGTCTTAAGAGACTCGTTTCCACCCACGCGCTGATATTCACGCTCTTGCAGCACTCGCAATAGAGACGTCTGCGTCTCCGCAGGCAATTCACCGACTTCATCCAAAAAGATCGTGCCGCCCTCGGCAGATTCGAAGCGGCCAAGACGTCGCTGGGTCGCGCCCGTGAAGGCCCCTTTTTCATGGCCGAAGAGTTCCGACGCAATCAAATCGCGCGGGATAGCGGCGCAATTCACACTTACAAAGGCACGAGCGGACCGTTGCGACCGCTTATGAATTGCCCGCGCAATCAGCTCTTTGCCCGTGCCGGTTTCTCCCGTGATCAGAACCGTCGAGTCGGTGGGCGCCACTTTAGCTACTTGCGAGAGGACCGTTTGCAGAGCAGGAGAAGAACCTACAATCTCTTCAAACATCCTATTCACGTCGATTTCTTCACGGAGAGCTAAGTTTTCTTTGTATAACTGATCTTTCAGTACGCGAATCTCTTCGAAGGCGTTCTTCAGCGTGGCCACATTTTCGCGGAGCGCCTCCTCTGCCCGCTTTCGCTCTGAAATCTCGAGTTTCAAGTCTTCGTTGGCCTGCGTCAGCGCCGCGGTTCGTTTCGCAACCCTTGCTTCGAGCTCATCCCGAGCTTGCGTGGCTTTCAGCATGAAGACCGCGAACAAGACAAACACAAGGTCATAAATGATGCGCGAGATCAGATCTGTTTCAGGCCAAGTGAAGAACGTGCGGATAAGCACAACCAGGACGAGCGCAAGGATTCCCGGCCTGATTCCGCCATACCAAAACGAGATCGCAATCGTACAGAACGAAAATGACATAATCGCGAGAGGCAGGTGGAAGTAGAGAAGTGTGCGGGCAGCAATAAAGGCCAGGACAACGGATACCACGGCCAGTACATAGCGCAGGGCCACATTCGAGATCGGTCGAGTGGTCCACGCTGGCATCCACGAATAACGCATAATTTAAACGTTTTGCGCCATTTCCCAAGAAAACTCAAAAACCGTCCGTTCGCTGCTGGCTTCGCGTATCACGATATTGTACTCACCAACAGCTGGAACGGACCGCGAAACTGGCGACGCATCAAATTAACAGCATCCGATCTTATAGTGTTGCGACCCTGTCACGATAATGAGGCGTCGCTTCGGCAGACATCGGCCCGATGGCTAGAGGTGCTGATATACGCTTTGGCAGCCAATGAGCCTGGTGAAATTGACCCTCCGCGCAAGCAAGGCCCTCGAACCCTGATAGAATCATCCTCATGAATCCGGTCGAGACTCTAGGCCTTGCGTTGGGCGCGGGATTCTCTTCTGGCCTCAATCTGTATGCGACCGTCGCGACGCTTGGACTTCTTCAGCACTTCGGTGTGATTCATCTGCCTGCTCCATTGCAAGTGCTCTCCCATCCATGGGTACTCGGAATCGCAGTCGCGCTCTACGTTGTCGAGTTTCTTGCAGACAAAATTCCCTACGTCGACACCGCATGGGATGCGCTTCACACTCTGATCCGTCCGCCGGCCGCGGCGCTTCTCGCTTACGGAGCGACCGTCGCGGCGCCGCCGGAATGGCGCTGGGGTGCCGCTCTTCTCGCCGGCGGCGTTGCGCTCACTTCGCACGGAACCAAGGCCAGCACCCGTGCGGCCGTCAACACCAGCCCTGAACCTTTCAGCAATTGGATTTTGAGTTTTGGGGAAGACGTGCTTGCCGTTTGGCTCACCTGGCTGGGCACCGCTCATCCCACCGCGACGATCGTTGTCGTGGTCTTGCTGGTTGCCTTAGCCGGCTTTCTGCTTTTTCATCTCTTCCGCTTTTTGCGCCGCTCCCTGCAGCGTCTGCTCGAAGCCTGATCGTTGTAGCTCAGGCCTTTAGGCCTGAGGCTTTTCGCCGCGCCCGCTACTTCAAATACATCGCCAGCCAATCCAAGAACGTTTTGTACCAGAATTGTGCATTCTGTGGCTTCAACACCCAGTGTCCCTCATCCGGAAAAACCACCAGCTTCGACGGCACGTCTTGGCGTTGCAACGCGCTGAAAAATTCCAGCGCCTGCGTGTACGGCACGCGATAGTCTCGCTCACCGGCAATCACCAGCGTCGGCGTCTTGTATTTGCCAATTTCGCCCGCATATGTCGAAGGCGACCACTTCTTATAGCTTTCCGCATTCGTCCACGGCGTGCCTTCCATGTCGTGTTCCTCGAACCATAGTTCCTCAGTCGCATACATCGCGACTTTGTCGTAGATTCCTGCGTGACTGATGATCGCCCGGAAACGCCCCGTGTGCGTCGCGATCCAATTGGCCATGTACCCGCCGTACGAGCCTCCCGCCGCAGCTATCCGGTTTCCATCGACAAGCTTGAATTTTGCGAGCGTCGCGTCGATGCCCGTCATTACGTCCACATATGCTTTTCCGCCCCAATCGTTGGTGATCTCATCCGTGAATTTCTGTCCGTAACCCGTCGACCCGCGCCGGTTGATCATCAGCGTTACGTAGCCCGCCGCCGAAAACACCTGCGGGTTCCACCGGTAGCCCCATGCGTTCGACCACATGGTCTGCGGTCCGCCGTGTAACAGCACCAGCAGCGGATACTTTTTCGCCGCATCAAAATTTGGCGGACGGATCAGCATGGCCTGTACCTGAATATCCTCCGCCCCGCCGAACCAGAACGTCTCTGGAGGATTCATCTGTATCCCCGCCAGGATCGAATCGTTCTGATGCGTGAGTTGCCGAGCCTTCTGGCCCTGATTCGCAACAAAAATTTCCCCTGGCAGCGTCAAGCTGGTCTGCTCAAACGCCAGGATCTTCCCGTCCTTGCTGATCGACAGCCCCGTATTAAATCCCTCCGCAACCACCTTCTGCGGCTGAGCACCGGCCCGCGCCTCCATCGCGTACACTGGCTGCAAAGTCTCGTTCTCTGCCGTAAACAAAATCCTCTTGCTATCCGCGGACCACACCAAGTTGTTTGCGCTACGGTCGAATCCCTCCGAAAGACTCTCGTTCTTGCCCGTCTGTCGGTCGTAGACCATCACCCGCCAGCGGTCCGACTCATATCCCGGTGTAAGCTGCGCGTGATACGCAATGTATTTGCCGTCCGGCGAGTAAACGGGACTCCCGTCGAATCCCGGATTCATCGTGATTCTCCGCGGCTCGCTACCCCCCGCCACGGGCACCAAAAACAAATCGCCATTCGTGCTGATCGCTTCCACCTTGTCGGTCACCGCTGTAAAACAAATCTCTGCGCCATCCGGTGAGAAATCGATGTCCTCCGGCCCGCCGCGCACATCGGGCGGCACATCGTAATTCGCTCCCGCCGTCAAGTCGCGAGGCAGGCCACTCTCGGTCTGTGCTGAGCCCGTTGGCGCCGCAACCACAAACAGATGCGATCGCTTCCCCTCAAACCAGTGATCCCAATGACGGTACAGCAACTGCTCCGCCACGTGGACGTTCACCTTGTTCCGTTCCTTCTCGGCGTCTCGCGCTTTATTGCACGGATCATCCTTGCAATCCGGATACACTGCGGAAGTGAACGCGATGGTCTTTCCGTCCGGCGACCATTTCACCATGTCCGCGCCTGTGGAAAGGTGCGTCCACGCGTGCGCCTCGCCCCCATCCATCGGCAGGACATACACCTGCGGCGTTCCGGCGCGCGAAGAAAGAAACGCCAACATTTTTCCATCCGGTGACCACACTGGCGAGGTGTCGTGACCGCTTCTCGTCAATTGCACCGGCGCGCCCACTTCCACCGATGCGACCCAGATATTGCTCGCGTTCCGGTTCGCGTCCATGTCCGGTGTCGCCACTGCATACGCCACCCATTTGCCGTCCGGCGAGACTTGTGGCGTCGATACGCGATGCAAGTGAATCATGTCGTCAAACGTGATCCCACGCTTGCCCGTCTCTTGCGCGCGAACCCCCATCGAGCAGCACAGCAACAAGGCTGCAACCTTCACACCGCCCCGCAGACCTATCCTCGTCATCACTCCATCCCTGTAACTCACCCCTTTAGGGGTGAGGCCTTTCGATTCAGCTTTCGACTCTCGACTTTCGATTTTTGACTCTCAACTCTCGACTCCGACTTTCAACTTTCGACCTTGCGCTACCGCCATCCAATTGATCGCCGCCAGCGCCGCCGTCACCATCACCACGCTGGAATTGCTGAGCGGTGCTCGCACCAACAGCACCACACAAAACAAAATAGCCAGAATCGCCAGCACCTTGCCTGCCGGCAACCGAAACGCGTCCGCCTGCGGGCGCCTGCGCCGCAAAATCAGCAGCGCAATGGCCACTGCGCTATACGTAAACAGCCGCGCAATCGCCGACAGCGTGACATTCCATTGAAAGCTTCCCGCCAGCGTAAACGCCAGGAGCAACACCGTGTACAACACGATCGAAATATGCGGCGTCTGAAATCGTTCGTGGATTCGCGCGAACATCTGCGGAAAATCGCCTCGCTCCGCCAACGCGAACGTTAGTCGCGGAGTGTGCACCATATTCGCGCTCAAGTATCCGTAGATGGACACCAGCGCACCCAGCGCAAATGCCGACGCGGCTCTACCGCCAAAAATCCGTCCCGCCGCCTCCGCTAATGGCCGGACCGACGCCCCTGGATTCGGCAATGTCCCGCTCACCACCACTTGCACCAGCATATAAATGATCGCTACCGTCGCGATCCCGACCAGCAATGCTACCGGTACGTCCCGCCGCGGATCACGCATCTCGCCGCTTGCAAATAGTACCGCCTCGAATCCACCGTATGCGTATACGAGCACGAGCACCGCGTCGAACCAGTCCCTCGCTTCGATCGCATGCGGAACTGGCACGATCGCTGCGGAGCCATGCCCCTTCATCCATACCAGCCCGCCCAGAATGAAGAGCCCAAGCAGCAACAGCTTTGTCACCGTAAAGAAATCGCTCATGCGCGTTCCAGACCGCACGCCCACATAATTCACGCCGGCCAGAATGCTGATCAGCACCGCCAAAATCAGCGCGCGAAATACCGGTTGCGTTGCTCGCGGCAAAACTTGCCCGAGGTACGTGACAAACAGGTTCGCCGTCCCCGAAGCTGCCGCGATACGCGAAAGCCAAGTCATCCAAGCAATCTGGATCCCCCAGAATCGCCCCAGAGTTTCCCGCGTATATAAGTAAGGACCGCCGGCCTCGCGAAATTGCGACGCGACTTCACTCAAACACCCTGCGATCACCGCCACACCAGCCCCGGCAATCACATACGCCAGCGGCGCCGCCCGCCCCAAGCGCCCGGCAATCACCGACGGCAACCCAAAAATTCCGCTCCCGATGATGGAGTTGATCATCAGTGCCGTCAGGCTCCATCGTCCAATGGTCCTAACTAAGCCGCTCGACTCCCCCGTCACCCGCACTCCATTCGCGCCCCTGTCGTGGGCATGTAGAACCAAGTTTCTTTAGGAGTTGGAAGCTCTAGCATTGTGTGGCAGCTACGGGGTCGGACCTTCAGGTCCGGCATAAACGCTTTCCTTTCAGTCCGGCTTCATGTGGAAGCCCCGGACTTCAGGCCCGCGGGAAGACCCAAGCCCAGAAAAAGGGGCTTTTAGCCCTGAACCATCGTTTCACACTTGCTACAGCCAAAAAATCGCGCCAGCGTAGCACAACTTTCCTCCGGCGTCGTCGCCCTGCACTCCCTCCGTACCTCCCTCCGTAACCTCTGTGTTCTCCGCGCCCTCTGTGGTGAAATCTCCCCTGCACGTTTCTGGATCGGAGGACAAATTGCGCATCACTCTGTTCAGCTTTCTTCTAATGATCTGCGGGGGCACGCTCGCTGTTGCTCACCTGCATGCCCAAGACACCCCGCATTCGAAGCCTCGCGCGCGTGATCTTGGCGTGCCCTTCGATGGCACACCCGGTCCTCTCAATGCCATCACAGACGTCGCGGGTGTCGCCGTCGGTCACACCACGCTCATCTCCGGGGAAGGCAAGCTGCAGATCGGAGAAGGCCCGATCCGCACCGGCGTCACTGCCGTTCTCCCCCGCGGCAAGGATTCCATGAACGATCCCGGTTTCGCCGGTTGGTGGTCGCTGAACGGCAACGGCGAAATGACCGGCACGACTTGGGTCGAGGAGTCTGGCTTCCTGGAAGGCCTCGTGATGATCACCAACACCCACAGCGTCGGGGTCGTCCGCGACGCCGTCATCCAATGGCGCGTGAACCATGCCCAACCCGATCCTCACGGCTACTGGTGGTCGCTCCCGGTCGTCGCCGAAACCTGGGACGGCTGGCTCAATGACATCAACGGCTTTCACGTCAAGCCCGAAGATGCTTTCCACGCCATTGACTCGGCTCAGTCTGGCCCCGTCCCAGAGGGCAATGTCGGAGGCGGCACCGGAATGGTCTGCAATGAATTTAAGGGTGGCATCGGCACATCCTCACGCAAGCTCGATCCCAAATCGGGCGGCTACACCGTGGGTGTCCTCGTCCAATGCAACTACGGCGTTCGGCCCAATCTGCGTATCGCCGGCGTCCCCGTTGGCAGAGAAATTCCAGAAGAGCGCGCCTATGCTTCGGCATCTTTTGCTGAACTCGATCGCGGCTCCATCATTGTCATTGTTGCCACCGACGCTCCCCTCCTTGCCCATCAGCTCAAGCGGCTCGCCCGCCGCGTCTCCCTCGGCCTCGGCCGCGATGGCAGCATCTCCGGCAACGGTTCCGGCGACATCTTCATCGCCTTTTCCACCGCCAATCCAGGCGCCGCCGCGTCTAAGCCTCCGGGCAATGTCGTCGACCTGAAAATGCTCCCCAACGACAAAATCGAGCCGGTCTTTGCCGCTACCGTCCAAGCCACCGAGGAAGCCATCATCAACGCCATGGTGGCCGCCGAAACCATGACCGGCATCGAAAACCACCGCGTCATCGCCCTCCCCCATGACAAGCTCCGCGCTGTCCTCCAGAAATACAACCGCCTCCTCGAGTAGCACAGGCACTCCTGCCTGTGCCAAACGTCTGTATGGCCGCAACGAACACCGGAGCAGGATTTGATCTAAGCCGGTTTGAAAGTTTCGCGAAGTGCGCTCCGATCGCTTTAGTCATCGCCGCTTTACTCTGGTCCTGTTCCAGCTCCACCGACTCCACGATCGCTGTCACTCACGTGACCGTAATCGATGCCACCGGCTCTCCGCCTCAGTCCCATATCACCGTGCTGATCAAAGGCCAAAACATCGCCGCGCTTGGCCCTTCGAGCGCAGTCGGCATTCCGTCGCAAGCCCACATCGTCGACGGCACCGGCAAATTCCTGATTCCCGCCCTCGCCGACATGCATGTGCACCTCACTGGCTCTGGCGAGCCCGCGGGCAGCCGCGAATTCATCGTTCCCCTGCTCCTTGCCAACGGCATCACGACGGTCCGCGACATGGGCGGCTATCTCGAATCTTTGGTCCCTCTTCGCCAGGACATCGAAAAAGGAAAGCGTCTCGGTCCACAGATTTTCTTCGCTGGTCCCTACCTCGACGGCAACCCGCCCTCGTTCCAGCCGTCTCTCGTGGTCACAAATCGCCAAGAAGCCGCGGATGCCATCCACACGCTCGTTCCTCGTGGTGTGGACTTCATCAAAGTGCAGTCCATTCTTAGCCGCGAAGCCTATTTCGCGATCGCGGACATTTGCCGCCGCGAGCGCCTCACCTTCGTTGGCCACGTTCCCGACCGCGTCACCGCCGCCGAAGCCTCCGACGCCGGCCAAAAGAGCATCGAGCACCTGACGGACGTCTTGCGCGCCTGTTCCAGCGACGAGCCGCGCCTCATGCGCGAGCAGCTAGAAACCGGCAGTCACACGCAAACGCCGGCTCAATCCCACGTACGCCAACTCGCTTGGCAGCGCGAGCTCCTCCAATCTTTTTCGGACCAGCAGGCCGCCGCGCTCATCGCTAAATTTGCTCGCAATCAGACCTGGCAGGTTCCAACGCTCATTCTGCTTCGCAATGTCGCCTTTGCCACTCCACAAAACAATCCCGTCAATGATCCCGACACGAAATATATTCCGCGCTCGCTTTTGCAAAAATGGCTTGCCGTCCGCAATCAGCTCATCACCAACGCCGACGCAGAGGAATTCGCAGTGCGCGCCGGGCTTCTCCAAAAGTCGATGCAAGTGGTTGCCAAGATGCAATCTTTCGGTGTGCTCATTATGGCCGGCACCGACACCGGCGCGCCTTTCCTCTTTCCCGGCTCCGCCCTTCACGATGAGCTGGCGCTCCTCGTCCAAGCAGCGCTCACACCCATGCAAGCTCTGCAAGCAGCAACAAAGAGTCCCGCCGATTTTTTGGGAAAATCGAAAACGCAAGGAACCATCGAGCCCGGCAAGTCCGCCGATCTACTTCTTCTTGACGCCAATCCTCTCGAAGACATTCGCAAGACGCGAAAAATCCGCGCCCTCATTCTCCACGGCAAACTCCTCGACCGCTCCGCCCTCGACGATCTCCTTGCTATTGAAATGAAATTCGCCGGCTCGAACTAATATAGGATTGTATTTTTGACCCGTGTTGCTTCTTTACTTCGGTTTCGCCTTCACGCCACTGGCACAGCTGTCTTTCTCGCCGGACTAAAAAACGGCAACGGCACGATCTTCGCGGAAACGACGTGACGCACCGCCTCTACCGTCACCTCCACCTGCAGCGTATTTCCCGTCGATGCATGCTCGCGTTGCACGGACGCCAGCGCAATCATCTTTTTCAATGTTGGCGACCACGTCGTCGAAGTCGCCTTCCCCATGTGCTTCCCATGACGATACACCGGCACCGCCACCCGCGATGCCATGCTCGGCACCTGCGGAGCCAGTCCCACCTTCTCGTAAAGCGCCTCCACTTCGTTCCAATTGATCTCCAGCCCTACCAGTGCGCGAGCGGCGCCCTTCTTCTCCTCCGCTGCCAGCGCTTCACGCCCAACAAAATTCTCTTTCCTCAGATCGACCAGCTTTCTCAGTCCAATCTCTGCCGGCGAATACCTTTGTGAATCGATCAGCGCCTTTTTGCTCGACATATAATCCACTTCGATCAATAGCAGCCCTGCCTCGATGCGCGCAATGTCCAGCGCGATCATCCCGGCGGGCTGCACACCAAACATCTCTCCTTCGTTCATCAGCTTGTCCCACACGCGCACGGCATCCTTCCACGGCATCCATACTTCAAATCCCAAATCGCCGGTATATCCCGTGCGCGAAATGTCCACTGCGACTCCCGCAATTTTCCCGTGAGTGACACGAAAGTATTTTAGGTTCGCAATATTCGCATCCGCCACGGCATGAAGCAGCTTCCCCGAAGTCGGCCCCTGCAGCGCCAGCGCCGCCACTTGCTCTGAAATATCGTCAATCTTCACATCCAGACCCAGCGCGTTCTGCTTAAACCACCTCAAGCTGGGATCTGCCGCCGTCCATCTGTACTCATTCTCTCCCAGCCGCGTGATGGTCCCGTCATCGATCACTTTTCCTTGCGGATCGCACCAGCAGCAATAAATCACTTGATCCACGCTCACCTTATTTATGTCCCGCGCGATCACCCGGTTCACGAACTTCGTGGCGTCCTTTCCGGTCACGCGATACTTGAACAGCGGCGAAATATCGATGAGCGCCGCCGAATTGCGGATCGCGTTGTACTCGTGCTGGTGATGCATTTCATAGGAACTCACGGTGTAGTAGCCCGACCATTCCCGATAGCTGAGGCTCTCGCACAGCGCGAACGTTCTCTCGTGAAATGCGGTTCCTACCGGCACGATTCCTCCCGCTCCAACTCGCCAAAATTATAGGTTCGGCTCCTCGGCGCCACAACCGTCTGCGTGCCACGCATTACCGTGGTATCAACCCATTCGTGCGCGTTTACCTAGCAAGACAGGGCCGCAAAAAGTAGAATTGCACGCCGAGGAGAAAACCACCATGAACCTGCTGTCCACCCGCCGCGACTTCCTTCGAGCCTCCGTCGCCACCGGCGCAGGACTACTCGTTTCTCGGACGCTCGCGGCCCCCAAGAAAAAGTCTGTGCTTCTGTTTACGAAGTCCTCGGGCTTTGAACACGCCGTGGTCAAAGTCTCCCCGGGCAAGCCCAGCATCGTCGAATCCGCGCTCCAAGACTTAGCTCCTCGTAATGGCTTCGAGGTGACCGCGACCAAAGACGGTCGCATCTTCGACTCGAAGGACTTCCTCAATTACAGCGCTCTGGTGTTTTTCACTACCGGCGTTCTTACCGAATCCGGCACCGACAAGAATCCGCCCATGTCCCTACAGGGCAAGCAAGCCCTCCTCGACGCCATTCACGGCGGTCTCGGCTTTGTCGGCATCCACGCTGCTACCGACTCCTTCCACACCCCGCCCGACCCCGCCGACCTCTCCAATCGCTACATCGCTCACGGCGAGCAGTCCGACCCGTATATCCGCATGATTGGCGGAGAGTTCATCATCCACGGTCGGCCCAATGATCCCCGACTGCAAACCGCTAACCTCATCATCAACGACCCCAAGTTTCCCGGCCTGCAAGGCGTCAAGTCTCCGGTTTCCCTCAACGAGGAGTGGTATTCCATGAAGGATTTCGCCCCCGACCTCCACGTGATTCTTACGCTCGACACATCCACCATGAACGGCTTGGCTTACAAACGTGCTCCTTACCCAGCCACCTGGGCACGCCAACATGGCCACGGCAGAGTTTTCTACACTGCCATCGGCGACCGCCCCGAGAATTGGCAGAATACGTTCTTTCTCGATCTGCTTGCCGGAGGAATCCGCTGGGCTATTGGCGATGCCAAGGCCTCCATCCCGCCAACCCTGCAGACCGCCGCCCCCGGCTATGCTGAAATTCCTCCACCGTATCCGCCTGAGAAGAAGTAGAGGTAACGCCACGGACGGGCAGGCAAGAGTGCTCGTATCAAGCGGGGACGCGCTGGAGTTCTTACATTGCGTCAAGGCGCGGGCCGGGGACCGCAAGGAATGACGACAAGGAGGACAGACAGGAATGTCTGTCCTACGGCGGAGGCGCGCTGTCGCACGTAAATGCGGAGTTATGAGCGGGCACGGCGTGCCGTGCCCGCACGTGACGGCTTACTTTTTCTCGATCTGCTCTTTCAGATGCTTTGCGCAGGCTTCCGCTGTCGTCTGGCGGCCGTGGATCGTATTCTTCTTGTCCACTGCATAGGCGAAGACGATGGCGCCGCTCTGGCGGTCGAACATCTGGACGCTGGCAGCGTCGTCGGAATGAATTTGCCCGGTGAACGCGATCTTGGCCCACCCAGCTTTTTTCTCGTCCGCCGTGCCCTTAATCACATAGGTAGCCTGGCTTTCGTTGGCGACGGGAACCAGAGGCACATTCTTTTTCTGCAGCGCCGCGGCAAGGTAGTTTTCGAAGCCGTCCGTCGGCGCGATGAAAACCGTTGCTCCTGGAACAATGCGGGTATTCGCCGGGGCTGTCACTGCTCCGAGCGGAGGTGCGGTCGGCGGCACAGCCGGAGTTGCCGGTGCGTTCGGGGCTTGGTCGCCGGACTGCGCAGCAGGCTCAGATTTCGCGGGTGCGCTCTGTGGCGTCGGCGGATTGACTTTCACAAGGCGGCACGCCATGCCATTCACCAGGGTTTCGTCTGGCCCGAGCACATTGCCGGTGGAAGCCAAGTCATGACACTGCATCTGAACGGTGGTTGGGGCCGGCTGTTGAGCAAGCGTGCTGCCCGCAGCGAAGAACAGGCCCAGGGAGACAGCAAGATTCTTCATGGAAATCATCCTCCGCCTGCTAGGGTGACTCAGCGGATCGCGCGCCAACAGATTACGGCCGGACAGGTGTCGATAAAGAATTACATGGCCGAACGACCAGTGGGGTGGCAGGGCTAGCGCAGCCGCCAGCTGTGCTTGAAGGCGACCGCATTGAACGGCAAAGATACTCAGGCCCCGTTCAGCAGGTGTTGTACCTGGTTTGCCAGAGCACCGAGACCTTCCGTTTTTGACACAACGGCACTAACGCCGTAAGCGCTGGCGTCCGAGGGCCGGATGGCTGTGTCGAAAGCCGTGAAAAGTATGATCGGGATTTCTGGCATCAGGGGATTCAGAATCGCTGCGGTGTCGAGCCCATTCAGGTGGGGCATCGAAAAGTCCAAAATAATTAGGTCAGGATTTGCTTCTTTCGCTTTTTCGATTGCGTCCGCGCCGTCCGCGGCTTCCCCACACACTTCACAGTCTGTTTGCGAATCGAAAAAGGAACGTAACGATCGACGAACACCGGCATTGTCATCGACGATAAAGATGTGCTTCGGCATGTTGGTCGCTCTCTGCTTATGAGATGCTCCACCGA
>Ga0070698_100000583_pt1 | contig 39225 bp, 27 predicted proteins | sample KBSK1502metaG_FD_65477 | JGI IMG/M metagenome (GOLD analysis project Ga0070698, IMG submission 65477) | Corn, switchgrass and miscanthus rhizosphere microbial communities from Kellogg Biological Station, Michigan, USA - KBS K1-50-2 metaG | ecosystem: Host-associated > Plants > Roots >...
TCGCGCCGGATGGAAGTCGTCGATCTTTGCAAATTCAAGAGCACTGGTTCCAGGGCAATCGAATCATTTTTAAGTTTGCCGGCTACGATTCGATTGAAGAGGCCAAGGACCTGGCGGGATTACAACTGGCGATTCCGGCAAGCGAGCGAATCGAGCTGCCGGAAAATCACTTCTACGAATGGGAGCTGGCTGGTTGTCGCGTCGAGACCCTGGATGGAAAGATGATCGGCCAGGTGCGCGAAGTAATGCACACGAGCGGAGTCGAGATTCTGGTCTTAGTAGGTGATAACGGCCGTGAATTTCTGATCCCGATGGCGCACGATATCTGCGTTGAGGTCGATATCGAACGAAAAATTGTTCGCGTCGATCCGCCCGAGGGGCTTTTGGATCTCTAATTTCCAGATCTCCAATTTCAAATTTGAGATCTGGCTTTCCAAAGAGCGGGTGGACAGACGCTGCGGTGAAGCGAAGGTTTGTCGGCAGACAGATGGTGCTGTGAAGCGAATCAAGATTTAAAGACTTAGGATTTGAGGTCTGAGATTTGAAAATTTGAAATTTGAGATCTCAAACAATGCTTCGCGTCGACATCATTACGATCTTCCCGGATTACTTTCGCGAAACATTTGATTACGGAATTGTCCGTAGGGCTTGCGCGGCGGGTTTGGTAAATATTCGGGCGCACGATTTACGCGCCTGGACCACCGACAAGCATCACGTCGTAGACGATCGGCCATTTGGCGGCGGCGACGGCATGGTCTTAAAGCCCGAACCGATCTTTGCAGCAGTCGAGTCGCTCGCCGGAGCCAATCGCCGCGAGAGTATCCCGGCGGGAAAGCGCGTCGTTCTGCTTTCGCCCCAGGGAAGGCGTTTCTCGCAAGCGACTGCCGCGGAGTTCGCGGCCTGCGAGCAACTGGTTTTGATTTGCGGTCGTTACGAGGGCGTGGACGAGCGAGTGGCCGAGGCGCTGGTGACAGATGAAATCTCGATCGGCGATTACGTTCTTTCGGGAGGAGAGCCGGCGGCGCTGGTGTTAGTCGATGCGACGGTCCGCTTGTTACCCGGGGCTTTGGGCAGCGCCACCTCGGCGACGAACGAATCTTTTTCAGACGGGCTGCTTGATTGCCCGCAGTATACGCGGCCCGCGGATTTTGAAGGAATGCGTCCTCCGGATGTTTTATTGAACGGCAACCATGCCGAGATCGAGCGGTGGCGCCAACAGGCCGCGCGAGAAAAGACGAAGCAGAACCGGCCAGATATTTTGCAGTGAGTTTTCGATTTTAGATTTTTGATCTTGCCGGGTCGCGGAAGACGCGCACTGGCGGTTCAGGAAAAAACAATCCCAAATCTAAAATCACAAATCTGAATTGGAGTAAGTCATGAATCGCTTAGACAGCGTCGATAAGGTGCAATTACGAAGCAACGTCCCGGATTTTCAACCGGGCGATACCGTGCGCGTTCACGTGCGCATCAAGGAATCCGAAACCAAAGAGCGCTTGCAGGCTTTTGAAGGCGTGGTGATCGCGCGCAAGCATGGCGGCGTGCGCGAAACGATTACCGTGCGCAAGACCAGTTTCGGCGTGGGCGTGGAACGAATCTTCCCCTTGCATGCGACCATCGTCGACCACATTGATGTGGTCAAGAGAGGCCATGTGCGCCGCGCCAAGCTTTATTACCTGCGTGGTCTGCGCGGCAAGGCGGCCCGCATCCGCGAGCGCGATACGCGTCAAAGTTCAGCCGCCGCGGTGGTTGAAGCAGCGGCTGCTGCCAGCCGGCAGGCTTCGTCGACTGACGAAGAATAAATCTGAAGTGGCACGGACTTCAGTCTGTGATTCAGCGTTACGAAAGATTTAATCACAGACTGAAGTCTGTGCCACCCGGTGTGGGAAGCTCCCACTAAATTGGAGCAAAGCGATTTTGCACATCGCCATCGATGCGCATTCCGTCGGGGCCCAACTCGGCGGCAATGAAAGTTACGCCATCAACCTGATCGAGGCCCTCGCTGAGATCGATCAGACCAATCGTTACACTCTCTACGTCACTAAACAGGCCGCTATCGAGCGGTTTGATAAGCGCTGGTCTAACTTCCAGGTCAAGCTAACGTTGCCGCACACGCCCCTGGTGCGGATCCCGTTGACGCTTTCACGCGAGTTGCGACGCCATCCAGTCGATCTATTGCACGTCCAGTACACCGCTCCACCATTCGCTCCCTGCCCGGTGGTTACGACGATTCACGATCTGGCCTTCGAGCACTTGCCTGAAACTTTCAACCGTCGCAGTTGGATGCAGCTGCGGCTCACAGTCCGGCAAACTGCGCGGCGGGCGGCGCATATCATCACGGTGTCAGAGTATTCCCGGGCTGATATCAGCCGCACCTACGGCATTGCGCCGCAGCGGATTACGGTGACGCCGGAGGCCGCGTCTGCAAATTTTTTTCCGGTGACTAATGAAACAGAACTGAAAAGGATTCGCGAAAGTTACGGGATTCACGAGCATTACATTCTCTCGCTTTGTTCCATTCAGCCGCGGAAGAATCTGGTCCGGCTGATTGAAGCATATTCATGCTTGCGCCGAGTTCGTCCAGAGGTTAAGCTTCCCCAGCTTGTCCTGGCAGGAAAACGTGGTTGGCTTGATAGCGAGACCTTTCGCGCGGCTGAGCGGAGCGCCCGCGGCAGCGAGATCGTTTTTACAGGTTATGTTCCGGAGCGAGACCTGGCCGGTCTTTATAGTGGCGCCATTTGTTTCGTGTACCCATCCTATTTTGAAGGCTTTGGCTTGCCGGTAGTCGAAGCCATGCAGTGCGGAGTACCGGTGATTGCGGGAAATCGAACCAGCCTCCCCGAAGTTGTTGGCGATGCGGGTTTGCTGTTTGATCCTTTCGACACTCAGGCCCTGGTTACAGCCCTCACCAAGGTAATAGATGACTCGGAATATCGTGCGGTATTGAGCACGAAGAGTGTTCAGAGAGCACAGACGTTCAACTGGAAGACGACCGCGGAAATGACTCTGGGAGCGTATGAGCGGGCTGTGAAAAGGAAGGGGATCAAAACAGAAATGACCAGCTAGAAGATTTGGGTCATTCTTTGATTCCTTTTTAACTATGCGCATCGCGATTCTTGGCACGCGAGGAATTCCCGCCAACTATGGTGGGTTCGAAACCTTCGCTGAACACCTTTCCACCAGGCTGGTCGCCCGCGGCCACGATGTCACTGTCTATTGCCGGGCACATTACGTCAGCCCCCGCGAGCTCGAGTTCCAGGGCGTCAAGCTGAAAGTCCTGCCCACCATTCGCCATAAATATTTTGACACTATCGTCCACACTTTTCTTTCGGCATTGCACGCGGTGCCGGAACGTTACGACGCAGCCTTAATCTGCAACGCGGCGAACGCACCCTTCGCCTCGATCCTGCGGCTTACCGGCACGCCGGTGGCGCTGAACGTGGACGGGCTGGAGCACAAACGCAAAAAGTGGAATTCGATTGCGCGCAGGTATTATTTGATGGCCGAGAGGTTGGCTACCATTCTGCCGACACGGACCGTCACCGATGCGCGCGTGATCCAGGAATACTATCTGGATCGATACAACGCGGCCTCGACCATGATCGCCTATGGTGCTGAAGTCGAGCGGCGGCCGGATCCAATGGTCAGGCGCTGGCGCGTCGAGCCGAATCGCTATGTGCTCTACGTTTCGCGCCTGGAGCCGGAGAACAACGCGCACCTGGTGATCGAAGCCTTCAAGCGCGTGCGCACTGCGCATAAACTTTTGATCGTCGGCGATGCTCCTTATGCGCGCGAGTACATCAACGACCTCAAGGCGCGCGCGCGCCGCGATCGGCGCATCGTCTTTACGGGCTTTGTTTTTGGCCGCGACTATCGCACGCTGCAACAAAACGCTTACTGCTACATTCACGCCACCGAAGTGGGCGGCACGCATCCGGCGTTGTTAGAGGCGATGGGCTTTGGTAATTGTGTCTTGACACTCGCGGCCCCGGAAAATATCGAAGCCATCGGCGACGCAGGTATTGCTTACACGGACGAAAACGATCTGGCTGAGAAACTACAGCGGGTTTTGCGCGATGGCTCGCTGGTCCAGTCGTACCGCAATCGCGCCCAGGCACGCGTGTTGGAATACTACGACTGGGACTATGTCGTGGATCAGTATGAGCGTTTGTTTGCTGAAATGGCCGGCCTGCCAGTGCCTGAGGCTGATCGAGCTAACATGGATCGATCTGAAGCCGCGTCGGTGCGGGAAAAATTGTTGAGCCGCTCGGCTTCCGTTTGATTACTTCCACAGCCCTACCAGAGCAGTCGCAAATCGCAACCACAGATCCGTTCCCGCCAACATTAAGCGCAGCGGCTGGGCCGCGATGATAAAGAGTGTGCCCCACAAGAACGCCGGGTGCAGCCGGCGATTCCGGATCGTATCGAACCCCACGCAGACGAGTATGCACAAATCAGTCAGGCCAAAGAACGCCAGCGCGCCGCCGTTCGCGATAAAGCTGAGCGGGATACGAGCAATGGCCGGCGCCAGCAGGTTGACCGCAGCCAGCAGCATCAGTCTCTTGTGAACATCCAATCGTCCGCGGCGAAAGTAGAGAGCGATTCCCACGAGAATCGCGAAGACCAACATGTCGCCCAGCGGTATCACCAGGAACTGAAGCGCCGGCGGTCCCGGTGAAGCGCCCCGCGCCGCTGCGGCGATCGCCGTCGCCACGCCGACAACCACAATCAGCGCGGCGAGAATCGCTCCCAGGACACCGAGCTTTTGATGAGTTCTGATCCGGCGCCTCGACACTAACGTGACCTGCGCCATGAATAGCAAAACCCATGACGTCATCACCAGTCCGTGCAGGTGAACCAGCAATCCGGGCAGCGGCGGATTTCCGAAGAAACCCTTCAAATAATAGGTCCGCGCAAAACCCGCTACGACGATGATTGGCATCAGCAACGCGAACCAGATGTACAAGCGACGCTCTTTGTTTCGAACTTCGATAGTTGGATTCATAGTCGATAAGGGTCCTCGATATTTGGAGTGCGGTGGCAAGCGAAGCGCGACACCGCTTTGGATCTGCCGTCGACGGCCTCAGTTTGTCGCAACGAAGTCAGTACCACCTGCGTGAGCGGGTGGGTCAAACACTCAGTTGCCGGTTGGCTGCTGGACACTCCGTGAGCGAGCAGTGGGTTTAGTAAAGGATTGCCTGCCCCCTGAGCATGGGCGCTAGTAAAGCATAAAGAGGTTTTCTTTACTAGCATCGATCAGGCAAGAATTGCGTCAGAAGGGGCTCTCCCGAAGCAATCACTTCACAGCTTTAAAATTTGCCGGCTTGGCGAAGAGCGAGTCGGCAATTGGCTTATTGAATTCTACTGACTCGTAATTGATGCGGCTGGTCTGAAGACCGTTGCGGTAATGGTCGATCACATAAGGCGCGACAACACCGTCGATAGTGATCGGTTTAAAGAGACGATCTTCTTCTGCTATGTCGTCCAGTTCATCCGTGTCGGTTTTTTTCACTTTGTGCTGGTAGAGCACCTTTGCGGGCAGGCCATCGCCGGAAAATTCGTATTCGATCGAGAAACCATCCGGGTAAGTCAGCCGCACTGTTTCGTTGCGGCGCGCCAGGCCAGCTTCGCGCCGGCCCACATAACTTAACTTCGCGCCTTGTGTCCGCCACACGCCGCGCAGCAGATTTTCAATGCCGGTGCGAGTAGACACTCGAAAGTCTTCCAACTGCTCGGCGGTTTGGTCTTTGAGGGTCAGCGCTGCGCCGTCGTACACCCAGCCTTTGTCCCGATCATTTGTTTGGATCAGCCGTTGGCCCCCGCCGCTGAATTCGGTGCGCTCCCTGTTCGGAAAGACAATGTAGTCGACGAAGCGAAGCGGAATTCCCGACACGCCGTCTTTGAAATCCGTGAAGAAGCCGCGACCGATTACTGTCTTGACGTTCAAGTAACGATCGCCGCCCATTGCCTGGATCGCTTTCTGCACAATCTTTTCAGCCTTATCGTCGGCTGGCGAAGGGCTCGGCTGGTCGGTTTGGGCGTTGGTCTGACTGAGGCAGGAGGCGACGGTGATCGCTAGTAAGAGAGCTAAGCGGGCAAGTTTGATAAGGAGCGTTGGCTTCATATTGCTGAGGCAAGCCTGAGTTACGGAACCGGGAGCGGTAGCGACCGGATGCAGCAACTCAAGTTGAGTCTATGACCCGGTCGCTATCGCTCCCGGTTCTGTACCAAGAAGAAAAGAGCCTCAATCCAAGAATTTGAGGCCCTGCTCTACCCTATTCTGAAATCAAGCTCAAACGGAGACACCTTCAGTGCCGGTTGCAATTTTAGTAACCACTTCTCCGTCTTCCACGTCGACGATGAAAGCCGAGCCGTCTTTCCACATCGTGGTAATCGGCAGCTTGACTCGCTCGTCGATGAAGCGCTTCAGGAAGCGCGCGCCGTATTGCATGCTAAAGCCCTTTTCAGTTATCAGCGCGAGCGCTTGATCTGTTGTCTGGAAAGTCTTGCCCTGGCTCTTCATCTGGCGCCTGGTCTTCTCGAGATAGATTTGCGCGATCTGCTTTACTTCATCCAGGGTGAGCGGAGCAAATACCACAATCTCGTCGATGCGATTGCGGAACTCAGGCGAGAAGCGCGTCTCGGCCGCCTTCATCACCTCGTTCTTGATCGCCCGAAAATCACTTGCCGTCTTGGTGCCAAAGCCCAGGGGCTTTTCATACTTCTTAAAGCTGTCCGAGCCCAGGTTCGACGTCATGATCACGATCGCGTCGGAGAGATAGACACGCCGGCCGCGGCCGTCGGTCAGCCAGCCTTCGTCGAAACCCTGAAGGAAAAGATTCATCAAATACGGCGAAGCCTTTTCGACTTCATCGAGCAACAGCACCGTGTAAGGGTTCTCGCGCAACTGCTCGGTCAGAATTCCGCCGCGCTCTGATCCTACGATGCCGCGTGGCATGCCGATCAGTTTTTCGATGCCCACGGTCCCGTCGGTGTATTCAGACATATCCAGCCGGACCATCTTGTGATCGTCACCGAACATGAATTCAGCTACGGCTTTCGCCAACTCGGTTTTGCCCACACCTGTCGGCCCCAGGAACAGCAGCACTCCGTCAGGTTTGTAGTGCGACTCCTTCAGCGGTCCTTTGTTCAATCGCAGCCTCTGGGCCACGGCTTTGATCGCTTCCTTCTGGCCAATGACGCGTTCAGAAAGCTGCACTTCGGTTAAAGCGAAGCGATCGCTGGTGTCGCGAAAGATCATGTCGCGCGGGATTCGCGACTCCTGCGAGATCACGTCGATGACATGCTCAGGACGGACGATCATCGTGTGCGGCTCGTTGATCTCTACCTTTACTGAGGCAGTGTCGAGCCAGCCGATGGCTTTGTCCGGCAGGTGGAGGTTGCGAATGTACTTCGGCGCCATCTCCAAAGCGGTGTTGATAGCTTCGTCAGAGATTTGCACCGAGTAGTTACGCTCCAGACGAGCCCGCACGCCGAGCAGGATCTCACGAGTCTCGCCAATCGTCGGCTCGTCAACCTTGACCAGGCGGAACCGGCGCGCCAACGCTTCGTCGTCGGCGATGTACTCTTTGTACTCGGTCAAAGTAGTCGCGCCGAGGATGCGCAACTCACCTTTAGACAGCGCTGACTTGAACATGTTCGCCGCATCCGAAGAAGTTCCCATGGCGGCGCCCGCGCCAATGATCGTATGAGCCTCATCGATGAACAGGATCAGGTTGTCGCGTTCTTTAACTTCATCGATGATGCCTTTGATTCGTTCTTCAAACATGCCGCGCAACATCGTGCCGGCCACGATGCCGCCCATTTGGAGTTGCACCACGTGCGAATTACGCAGGCGAGCTGGCACCTTGTGCGGCTCCAGTTCGATCATTCGCGCCAGACCTTCGACCACCGCCGTTTTGCCGACGCCCGGCTCGCCGACCAGCATCGGTGAGTTGGCGCGCTCGCGGTGACAGAGGATTTCAATGATCTGCTGAATCTCTTTTTCGCGTCCGATGGTGGGCGGAATCTTGTCGGCCCGCGCCATGCGATTCAGGGAAATACCAAAGTGCTTCAGATAAGGAGGCAGCTCAAACTTCTTCCGATATTGTTCCTCGTGTTGCTCGCGTTCGTTCACGTTCGTGTGCACGTGTTCGATCACGGCTTCGGGCGTGGCTCCCAAATTCAGCAGGACCTCGACCAAAAGACTGTCGGTTGAAAGCACGTCGAAAATGTCAGTGGACTCGATCGTTTTCCGGCCGCGGGAGCGAGCGCGTTCCATCGCTCGCTTGAACAAGTCGGTCGTGTCCGGAGCGATCCGGAATCCTTTGCCGACGTGCTGGCGAGTGTTATCGAGACGCTTGTCGATCGCTCGGGTTACCAGAGCCGGATCCAGAGCCAGGCTGCGAATGGTCGAATTAAAGAGGTCGGGTTCCTCCTTAGCCAAGCCACTAATGATGTGTTCGACGGCGATGTAGTTCTGATCGCGCCGCCTCGATTCGCTGAGAGCGTTCTGCAAAACTCGCTGTCCGCTCTCACCGAACTTATCTTTGTATGCTTCCAAATCGGCCATTCTCATTGCCTTACTTTTCTTTCTTCGAGGCGCCGTTGTTTTTCAGTTTGCCCGAAATCCCATCAGGCGCGCACCGCTTTGATGTGCAAGAGCATATTCATCGTTGCGTTTCAGTGCAACAAGAATCTCTCCGGCTCTTTATAAGCAAATACCCTGCCAGCATGGGCCGTCTCTGAAACCACCCTATTTCGCCACAGTTCACGCGGCGGCTACCGCTTTATCGGTGGCGAACTCCATCTCACCGTCACGTGCCGATACAACTACGGTCTGGCCCGAAGATATCTCTCCCCGCAGGAGTTTCATTGCCAGCGGATTTTGAATCAGGGTCTGGATCGCTCGCTTGAGCGGTCGCGCGCCAAAATCCGGGTCGTAACCTTCGCGGGCCAACAACTCCCTCGCTGAGTCCTGCAACTCCAGAGAGATGTTGCGCTCATGCAGCATCGCACGCAAACGCTCGAGCTGCACATCGATAATCTGCGCAATCTGTTCGCGTGACAAGCGGTGAAAGATCACGATGTCGTCTATGCGGTTCAGGAACTCCGGTTTGAAGTGTTCTCGCAGCACGAACGTCACCGCTTCGCGCGCTTTTTTCTCGTCGTCGCTGGCTTCCTGGATCTCTCGCGAACCGAGATTTGAAGTCATGATCAGGACCGTGTTCTTAAAATCCACGGTGCGGCCTTTCGAGTCTGTCAGCCGGCCATCGTCAAGAATTTGCAGCAGCACATTGAAAACATCGGGGTGCGCCTTTTCGATCTCGTCGAACAGAACGACGCTGTAAGGACGACGCCGCACAGCCTCGGTGAGCTGTCCGCCTTCCTCGTAACCGACGTATCCCGGCGGCGCGCCAATCATCCGGGCCACGGCGTGCTTCTCCATGTACTCAGACATGTCGAGCCGCACCATCGCGCGTTCGTCGTCAAACAAAAACTCGGCGAGTGCGCGCGCAGTTTCAGTTTTGCCGACGCCGGTCGGGCCCAGAAAGATGAAAGAGCCAACCGGACGATTCGGATCCTGGAGTCCGGCGCGCGCGCGCCGCACCGCGTTGCCCACCGCCTCGAGTGCTTCGTCCTGGCCAATCACGCGTTGCCGCAGGCGGTCTTCCATAGTCAGAAGTTTGTGCATCTCGCCTTCGAGCATTTTTGAAACCGGTACACCGGTCCACTTGGCTACCACTTCGGCTACGTCTTCCTCGTCAACTTCTTCTTTGAGGGTGACGCCGTCAGTTTGAATCTGCGCCAGCTTCGCCTGTTCGGCTTCGAACTTTTTCTCCAACTCGGGAATCTGGCCGTACTGAATCTCAGAAGCGCGGCCGAGATCTCCGGCATTGCGGGCTTGATCGAGCTGCATGCGCAGTTGTTCCAGTTCAGCCTTAGCCTTGCGCATCCGCTCAATGGCTTCCTTCTCGGATTGCCACTTGGCCTTCATTCCCGAAGACTTCTCTTTCAAGTCGGCAATCTTTTGCTCAATCTCATGAAGCCGGTTCTTTGAACGTTGGTCTTCCTCGCGCTGCAGGGCCTGGCGCTCGATTTCGAGCTGCATCGTTTCGCGCTCGACAATATCGATCTCCTGCGGCAGCGAATCGATTTCAATTCGCAGACGCGAGGCAGCTTCGTCAATCAGATCGATAGCTTTGTCAGGCAGAAAGCGATCGGTAATGTAGCGATGCGAAAGCGTGGCGGCAGCGACGATCGCCGAGTCCTTGATGCGCACCCCGTGGTGAACTTCGTAACGTTCTTTCAAGCCCCGCAGGATGGCGATCGTGTCTTCGACCGTCGGTTCGCCGACATAGATTTGTTGGAAACGACGCTCGAGGGCCGCGTCCTTTTCGATGTACTTCTTGTACTCGTTCAGCGTGGTGGCGCCGACACAGCGCAGCTCGCCGCGAGCCAGCGCCGGCTTTAACATGTTGGAAGCATCGATCGCTCCCTCAGCCGCGCCGGCTCCGACCAGCGTGTGCAGCTCGTCGATAAAAAGAATGATCTGCCCCTGGGCAGCTTCGATCTCTTTCAGCACAGCTTTCAGACGATCTTCGAACTCGCCGCGATACTTCGCGCCGGCCAGCATCGAACCGAGATCCAAACCGACGAGGCGCTTATTGCGCAGAGTTTCAGGAACGTCACCTGAAACGATCCGTTGCGCCAGCCCTTCGACAATTGCCGTCTTGCCCACGCCGGGCTCGCCGATAAGGACAGGATTATTCTTGGTGCGCCGAGAGAGGACCTGGATGGTGCGTCGAATTTCGTCGTCGCGGCCAATCACCGGATCAAGCTTGCCCTTGCGCGCCAAATCGGTGAGGTCGCGGGCGTACTTTGCCAGCGCCTGGTAATTTTGTTCGGCGTTTTGATCGGTGATGCGCGCGCCGCCGCGCGTTTGCTCGATCGCTTTCAGCAGATCGTCGCGATTCACTCCGTGCTGGCGCAGAAGCTTACCAGCCGCGCCGTCCTTCTCATCGGTAATCGCCAGCAGCAGATGCTCAGTCGAGATGTACTCGTCCTGCATCTTCTCGGCTTGTTTTTCCGCCGCCGTGAATATTTGGCTTAAGCGAGGACTAAAATATTGTTGACCACCCTGGACCTTGGGAAAACGAGCGATCGCTGCCTGGCAGTCGTTCAGCACGACCTGCACGTTCGCACCCAACTTGCCGAGCAGCGGACGCACGATGCCTTCAGCCTGCTCAAGCATCGCGCAGAGAAGATGCTCGGGCTCGACCTGTTGATTTTGATTGCGTTCAGCGAGCTCGATTCCCGCCTGAATCGCTTCTTGTCCACGGAGTGTGAATTTGTCTAAGCGCATAAGAAAAGTTAACTACAAAGCCCCTCGATTTGAAAGCAAACGGGGCCACTGGTCAAGAGCCAGTCGCCCCGCTGCTATGACTCAACGGAAAAACGATCAGTTGGATGCGGCTTTGGCTGTGTCGGCCTTGGCCTCAATTGTCTTCGCTGACCCTTCACCATCGGCTTTGATCTCAATGCGGCGGGCTTTCGTCTCCGCGCGCTTTGGCAAGGTGACGCGCAAAACGCCGTTGCGGTAATCAGCGGTTGCGCCTTCTGTCGAAACTGTATTCGGCAAAGTGAACGAGCGGACAAAACTTCCGTAGGCTCGCTCTACCCTGTGATAGTTGTCGGTGTCTTCCTTCTTTTCGAAGTGGCGTTCGCCGCGGAGCGTGATCACGTTGTTTTCAACCGACAGATCAAAGTCGTCACGTTTCATGCCAGGCAATTCAGCCTCGAGCACAATCTGGTCTTTGTTTTCATAGATGTCCACGCTGGGGCTCCATGAACCACGCGCAATGCCCTCGTCGTCAAAAGTGCGAGCAACGTTGCCAGTGAAAAGACGATTTACTTCCTCTTGCAGAGTTCGCAGATCGCGAAACGGATCGTAACGAGTAATACTCATAACCAAACCTCCTGAATCCTTTAATAGCTATTCGATACTCAGTTACCAGCACGAGATTAACCGTGCTCTTGCGGTCTGAGTCTGACGCGATAATAAAGGGTGAGTCCCTTCTTGTCAAGTCTCAAGGTGGACAGCCGACAGGCCGATTTTCAGGGCGCGAGATGGGATTTGGTTGGTGTGTTGGAAGACTATGATCGCTTAACGCAAGCCGAAAAAGCGCTTGATAGAGGCGAGGACCCCGGCCGATTCCTGGATGCTTGCCTGGGAGGCTTGCAGGGAACCGGCGGCCAGGTCGGCCTGGCGTTCGGCGATTGTCCAACTTATAGACTCGGCGAGATTGGGGTTGGTGTCGAAGAGATGCTTCATCGCCGCATGGCCGATCTCCAGCACTTCGGTTTCCTCCAGCGCGACGACGTTTGCGGTTCGGGGTTCTCCGGTAAAGAGCGCCATCTCGCCAAAGAAGTTACCTTCGCTCAAGACCGCGACAGTGCGCGGCCCGGTGCGCTCGACGACCTGAACTTCAACTTTGCCGCTATTCACAACGAACATGGACGAGCCCTGGTCGCCCGCGCGAATCAAGGTTTCGCCGGGAGCGAAGACGTGACCAACCGTCGCCGTCGAGAGTTGTTGTAGCTCTTCTCCCGATAACGGTGAGAAAACGTCTATCGCCGACAAACGATCCGCGATTTGTTCTTCCGCCGTGACCGGCCTCTCGACGGCTTTGCGTTCGAGGTGGAGAGTGCGCGTCGGGAAAGCGAAGGTCAGGCCGTTTCTCCGCAGCGCGTACCAAACTCGCTGTCGCACGAGGGCGTCGGTGTCGTTGTACTTGGCATAGTCTTCGAGCCAGTACTTAATTTCCCATTCGATCGAATACTCGCCGAGATTCCTGATGCGCACGATCGGCGTGATCTTTTCCGAAACGTTATCCGCGTCGCGCACGGCTTCGCGGACGACATGAATTGTCTTGGCTGGGGAATCCGTGTAAAGCGTGCCAAATGAGACCAGGCGCGCGTTTAGATTCTCACGCGGGCTGACCTCGATCGCTTCCCTCGCGACGTTGCTGTTGCTCACCAGGACGATGTGATTTTGAAAGGTGCGAATCTTGATGGCCCGCCAGGTTATGCTTTCGACTACGCCGGTATGTTTCTGCTGGCCGACGACGATCACGTCGCCGACCTGAAAGGGACGATCGGCGTGGAGAGAAATGCCGGCAAAGAAATTTCCCAGAGTGTCCTGCAACGCGAGACCGATGATGACGCCGAAGATCGCAGAGGTCGTGAAGAGCGCACCGAGATTTACCTTATCGTAAATGTGGTTGAAGGTGAGAACGAATAGAACTGTGAATACGACCAACGAAAAGATGTTCCGAATCAGAGTCGGCGCTTCATAGCCGCGGCGGAGACGGAACAAGAGATCAAAGATGAGGGTGCTTAGGGCCCTTACACCGAGAAAGGCGAGGGTAGACCAAAGGATTAGTTTGGGAATCTTTATGAGGCTGTCTTCTTCTCCCCCGGCGCCGATTCGAGCAACAAGAGCCGGCTCAAAGTGGTAAAACGAAAAAAGCGCCAGCGCGACCACGATGGTCGCGAAGATGAAGACCAAGACCCTGGGTTTTTGGCTTGAGCTACCAGCCGCCATTCGATGACTCACTTCTCATATCAGGATGGTTAAGCGAGCGAACGTACTTTTACCATCAAATTTCTGGATTAGCGAGAGTGAAATTCAAAATGTGTGGATGGCGAAAGGGTTGACAGCGGAAATCATCCCGCGCGGGGCAGAAGGTTCGGAAAGAGAGTAACGACGATCAGCAGTATCGACAGTGCCGACACAACGATCGCTGTCAGCCAGGCCGCGAAATTGTATAGCCGCCCATTGACATGCGCACCCATTAACTCTCGGTTGTTCACCAATCGCAGAATGGCGATCAGGATGACCGGCAGCAGTATCCCGTTGATGACCTGCGTAACAATCAACACTCGAATCAACGGCAAGCCCGGCATCATCGCGATGAATGCGCCCACGGCGACCAGGAAGGTGAAGACACCGATAAAGATTGGCGCCTCGCGAAAGCTGCTCGAGACACCTTTTTCAAATCCGAACGCCTCGCTAATCGAATAGGCCGTGGCCAGTGGCAATACGCCTGCCGCCAACATTGAAGCGCCGAACAGTCCGACAGCGAAGAGAATCTCCGCGTACGCACCTGCCAGTGGTCGCAAAGCGCGCGCGACCTGCTCAGCTGAATCGACATGCTCGCCATGCACGTTCAGAGTTGCGGCCGTCGAGACGACTATGAAGAAGACGATCAGGATTGCGAACACAGTTCCGATCCAAACATCAGTCTTGATCATTCGGTAGTTCTCCAGGCGAACACCCTTTTCCACAACTGACGATTGAATAAAGACCTGCATGTACGGCGAGATGGTCGTACCAATGATCGCAACAAAGCTAAGCAGGTAAGCCGGCGTCAAATCAAAATGTGGATGAACCAGTTCGAGTGCGACCGTTCCCCAGGGAGGATGAGCGAGAAAAGCGGAAACCACATAGGCGAGAAAGACCAGCGACATAGCAAGGAACACGCGCTCAACTCTCTGATAGGTTCCCTTGACGACCAGCCACCAGATCGCCATCGCCGCCACCGGCACCGAAACGTAACGCGGAACTCCGAGCAATTCCATCGCGGCCGCGATGCCGACAAACTCTGAGACGGTGACACCGCCGTTGGCGACCAGCAGGGCCATCATGATGAAAGCTGTCCAGCGCACGCCAAATCGTTCGCGGATTAGATCAGAGAGGCCTTTGCCGGTAACGGCGCCCATGCGAGCGCACATCTCCTGAACGATTCCCAAACTAAACGTGAGGGGGATCAGGAGCCAGAGAAGTTTGTAACCGTAATCAGCTCCGACTGAGGCAAAGGTGGCAATCCCGCCGGCGTCATTTCCCGCGCACGCGGTAATCACACCTGGACCGATAACCGCAAGATACAGAAAGGCTCGCGGCCGCCGCGTCATCGTGCGGCGCACTCGGGACACTCCTTGTGCGCTGCGCCGCAGCAGCCGGCGTCCCGCATCGCGCACGTCCTTTCGTTGCTCGGGCACTTGGAGGGTCCTCAGTCATTTCTGATGCTAGCTTTTCTCTCTCTCACAAAGGCAGAGGGAGTAAGAACAACTTATCCCAAAAATTTCGGCAGTCTTTGCCGCCAATCCTTCGGCAGCAGCAGTTCAATTGCATCATCCACGGTGACAATGCCGAGTATCTCGCCTGATTCGTCGACCACGGGAAGTGCCAGAAGGTTGTACTCGGCGATCTTCTGGGCCACTTCGGTGGCGGCGTCGTCCGGATGAGCGAACTGCATGTCGCTGCGCATCACCCGCTCGAGGGGCGCCGCCGAATCAGCGAGGATCAAGCTGCGCAAAGCGATCACTCCTTCCAGCTTCCAGGAGTCTTCGGCGGTCACAACGTACAGGTAATAGATCATGTTCGGCGTTTCGGCCATCTCGCGCAGCCGCGCCAGCGCTTCGCCGACAGTCAAGTCACGCGGCACGGTCACGAACTCGGTCGTCATCAATCCGCCGGCGCTGTCATCCGGATAGGGCAGGAGTTCAGCGACTTCGTTTTGCTCGTCATCTTCCATGCGGCTGAGCAGGTCTTCCGCCACATCTGCGGGAAGATCGCCCAGCACGTCCGCCGCTTCGTCCGGCGACATGTGTTCCAGAATGTCTGCCGCGCGCTCTTCATCCATGTCGCCGATGATCTGCGCCTGACGTTCGGCGGCCATCTCTTCAAGAGTTTCAGCCGCGGTTGCATCATCGAGCGATTCAACGATTTCCGCGCCGTGCTGGTAAGAGAGAGCTTCAGCAAGCCGCGCAATTTCTACCGGATGCAGCCGCGTTAGTTTTCCGCGCGACGACTTCAACTGCACGGTCGCGGCGTCAATTGCGAGATAACCAACGTCGGCCCAATCGATCACTTCCACAGGTTTGCCGCTGCGCATGACGCCCGGCGCCAGTCGCCGCCACAATCCGAAAAAACTGACGTCCGCGCCAGTCACGCGCCATTCATTTGCAGCTTCGATGATCTGCACATCGTTTACCCGCACCACGCGTTTGCCGTCAACGTCGACCAGTTGCTTGTCGAGTACGTCGCGCGCCAGCAGGACCTCGCCGTCGCGCCGGGTAAATGGCCGCAGGTCCAGAATGTCTGAAGTCAGACGCACGCCGTCTTCGCCAAAATGCGCAATGCGCCAGCGCGGCATAAAGAAATCGCGCCGCCGGTAGCGCGCGACGAAACCGGCGACCGGTGGATGTTCGTCTTCGCCCAGCCTGACGATGACGTCACGGAGCGTTGCCACACGCTCACCGTCAAGGTCGAGAATAGGTCGACCGAGTACCTGGGATAGATAAAGCATTAGTTTGGATTCACGCTCTGTGCGCGATCGAACGGATGATAGCACGAGGTCTGGGCGATGAGGTCAGTACCACCTGCGTGAGCGGGTGGGTCCAGACACTCAACACGCAGGTTGATCCATGAGTCCACCCGCTCACGCAGGTGGTACTGACCTCATCTTCTCTAGGGCGGTGGTTTGCGAAAGTTGTAGCGCAGCAAAACTCGCATCGGGATGGCCGCGCGGTTGCGCATCGCGGGAAAGAAGTGCATCTGCTTTACCGTATCGAGGACTGACTGATCCAAACCGTATCCGGCCCAGCGCGCGATCTCGATGCGGCCGACTTCACCGCGGGCATCGATATCAACCAGGACATCGACAGTGGCTTCTACTTCAGCACGAGCCGCGCTTTCCGGATAAGGCGGTTTTAGACGGCGATACGGGCGAGGCGCGCGAACATCCTGATTGGTTTCGCTGTTGTCATCGGACATTACTTCGATGATCTGAGCACTATTTTCAACCGCGGTTATTCGTTCGGCGCGTTCGTTGTCCTGGGCCAGGCGCATCGCCGAAACGTAGCGTTGAGGCGTTTCCGTTGCAGACAAGATCAAGAGTAAAGCCTGCTCAGCTGCTGCAGGAGTATTTCGTTCGACGCTGGGTCGTTCCCAAAGGATCAGCCTGCCCGTGCGCGCGCTGACGAGAAAGATCGTCGCATAGGATTCGTAATATGCGGATTTGTTTGCGGGAGATCTCCTGAGCGTCTGTGCCTCGCCGACAAAATAAAAGTCGCAGTCCAACACCGCGCCAAGATCACGCGCCTGCGGAGTCGTCAGGTTAAGCGAACCTTGGAAGCCGGCGCCGAGGGCGGCGGCGCTGGTCTGGTCGGGATCGATGACGGCGAACTCCCGCGGCTCTTCCTTGGGCTGAAATGTAGAGCGAATCGCCGCGGCCGCGTGCAAGCCTGTCGCGGTTTTCCCGAAATCAAGCACGGCCAGACGCGTCGGTCGCGAATGGGAAGTGACCGAAGAAGTGAGCAGCAGCAGACACAGCGATGCGAATAAAAGTCGACAGCGGTGGGTACAGAACCGCTCGCGGTAGCGAGCGGGTAACGGTCGTAAGACCCACTTGCTATCGCAAGCGGTTCCGCACCCATTCGGCTTGGTTTGCTCGTTCATGAATAAGAGAAAGAAATCCGGACCAGAGGACTCCGATGCTTCGTGGTTCTTCGTGTTCCTTCGTGGATCGTTCTTTCGATGCAGAAGACTTGATCCACGAAGTGACACGAAGAATCACGAAGAGCCTAACCCTGACGATTCGCCGCGGCTTGAGGTACTGGGCTCGTGCTGTGATAAAGGCGATAGACTTCTTCTTTCACTTCCGCCGGAAAACAGATTCGATGCAGTTCGTAACCACGGCCCAAACCGCGCACCGCCTGGCTGACCTCGCTGATTTCGCGGAGTTGCGGATGCGCGTAACCGTCCTCGACATAAATGCGTGTACGCGGTTCGACGCCTTCGGGTGTGTAGTAACCATAGTAAGGAACGTCGCTGGCGCGATCCTCTATGAAGTAGTACTCGGGCGGGAATCCGCCCTGTGTGACCACGGCGCGGGCCGCCTCGAGAAATTCCTGCCTTTCGGCTTCCGGCATGTCGAGATCGATAGCCTTAAAAAGCCTGCGCCCAACAAACCGCCGACTTAGATCTCTTAAGACGACATCGTCCGAGTGTTGCCATTGCTTCATATGAAAGATGACGTCGGAATCATCCATCTCGAGGTGTTCAGTGATGCTCAATGTTTGACGGCGCAGGATCTTTTCAAACGAAGTGCCTGGCGCACACCAGACGGACGTGCCCGTCTCAACCAGCTTAAGCGCCCGGCGCAAGGCGGACCTGAGCACCGCTTCCGCCGATCGCAAGGTCCGATGAAAGTAAACCTGGCGAAACATGTAGTAGCGCGCCTGAAGGTATTCTTCAACCGCAAAAATTCCCCGCGCGGCCACATAGATACGATCGCCTTCCTCGTCGATCTGAAGCGCGTTGATGATCCATTCGAGATCGTACAAACCGTACTTGGCTCCGGTCATCAGTGAGTCGCGCAACAGGTAATCCATTCGATCAACATCGAGTTGCGAAGAGACAAGTTGCGCGAGCGCTGCGGGCTTGAACGTCCCTGCGATTATTGCGGCGACTCGTTCAGGCAGTTCTGCCGAATATGTTCGGAGCGCGCTACCAAGGCCGGTTTCCTCTGAGGTCACTGCCTGCATGGTCAAATGCTCGTGGTGAACGCCGAGGACGGTTTCCATTGCGTGCGAGAATGGACCATGGCCTACGTCATGCAGGAGCGCGGCCGCGCGCGCTGCGGCTCGATCAGCCAAACCAATCTCATGCCGGTCGCTCAACTGATCGAGAATGCGCGTCATCAGGTGCAACGCGCCCAGACTGTGTGTGAAGCGCGAGTGCTCGGCGCCCTGGTAGGTGTATAGGCCCAGGCCAAGTTGTTTGATGCGACGCAGCCTTTGAAATTCAGTCGTGTCGATCAAACGAATCATCAACCGGCCTTCGGCGCTGTCGTCGCGCAAAGGAATGATGTTGTGAACTGGATCGCGATAAATGCGCTGGGACAAGCTACCGAACCTATCTAGTTGGATTGGGCTCGCAGTCTACCACATGGCGCCCAGTGAACGATGAGGGCAAATAGCATTCTGGACACCTTCACGAAAGGATGTCAGCGGGTTTTACGGAATTTCGGAGTAAAACCGAATTTTCGGATTTGCGGATTGCCAGAAAGCGGCCCAAATCAATGGTTTTCCGGCCAGCCACGATATGGCCGTCTATGGCACCGCCATTGCCTAAGCAGGGACAGGAATCGAATCTCTGGCGGGATGAATTGGGACTAACCAATAAGCGGCCAATCGAATGAGGGCCTGCAACCGCCAACGAAATTGGAATAATGAGGTCAGCAACACCAGGGTGTCATAGAGTTTTTTGGTTGCTGGCCATTGATTAAATCAAGACAAATAGAGGCCCGTCCAAAGGGCGCTCTTCACGAAAGGACAGAGACGATGAAAAAAGTTTTTATGTTCGTTCTGGCCATGACACTGGCGACGTTTGCCACCGGTGTAATGGCCCAGTCGAGCACGACAGGATCTATAGAAGGAATGGTTACTGACCCGAATGGCGCGGCAGTCAAGGGCGCCACGATCAACGTGACCAGTCCGAATCTAATCACGCCGCAGACGGCGACCTCGGGAGACGACGGCCGTTATTTGGTCAGCGCTCTGCCGCCGGGCAAGTACAAGGTTACGGTGGACGCGTCTGGCTTCGGCAAATACGAGCAGGACAATGTGTCGGTTAACCTTGGAAAAACTTCCAGTGTTGACGCGAAGCTCAACCTGGCAACGGCAACGGCGACCGTAACGGTCACCGGCGGAGCTCAGGTTGATTTGGCAGCGAATACAACCGGCTCGAATGTCTCGACCGAGCAGTTCTCAAACTTCCCGACCCAGCGTACGGTGCAGGGGCTTTACACGATCGCCCCGACGGTCACGCGTTCAGGTTTGCGCGATGCAACCGGCCGCGACCGTGACCCCTCGGTTGCCGGATCTTCGGGTCCAGAGAACAACTACATTCTGGATGGCGTTAACACTACCGACCCTGCTTTCGGCGGATCTGGTGCGAACCTTCCATTTGAGTTCGTTCAGGAAGTCGAAATCAAGACCGGTGCATACGGCGCCGAGTACGGCAAATCCACTGGCGGTATTTTCAACGTCATCACCAAGAGCGGTGGCAATGAATTTCACGGCGACCTTTTTGGTTATGGAACCACCAAGGGCCTGGTCCGGAGCGTGAAGAACTTCTCGTTCACAGGATCTTCCGCCAATGGCTTTTCGGAAACTGACGTCGGCGGCGACATCGGTGGTCCCATCGTCAAGGACAAGCTCTGGTTCTTTGGGGCTTTCAACCCACAGCGCCGGAAGAACTTCTACCTGACGCAGACCTTCCATGCGCCGGTTGAAAATAAAGTGACCATTCCGTTCTACGCAGGCAAAATTACCTGGGCGCTGAATGGCAAGAACACCCTGACCGCTTCAACCTTTGGCGATTTCACCAAGGTTGATGGATTTCTGGCCACGGCAGCACTTAACAACGTCAACGGTTTTGGCAACGACCTCAGTGCCTTTACCGGTCGACAGGAAACCGGCGGTCACAACTACGCCGTTCGTCTGAACTCGACGATCAAGAACAACTTCATCGCTGAGTTCTCTGGCGGCCTGCACTTCCAAAGAGCCAACACCATTCCGGCGGCCATTGACAAGCCACTCATCACCGATAACTTTGCGGTGTTGAAGGGCGGCGCGGTCCTGACGCCAGTCTCGACTGGTGTCACTTGTCCAGCTTCTGGTTGTACCGGCACCGGCTTCATCGATTTTGTCGACGGCCGTGGCGGTTCGTTGCAGCGCAATTTCGTGCGCGGTCCGGGCTTCGGTCTGTATTCAACACAGAACCGCGATCGCTATGAGCTCAATGCCCACCTGCAAAATATCGCGGGCAAGCACACGATCAAGTGGGGTTTTGAGTGGTTCAAGAATAAGTACGACATCAACACGCTCTCGAGCGGACCAGCCATAACCTACGCGTTTACGCCGGGTCTCGGTCTGTCGAATACCAATGGTGCTGACTCTAATTCCACGCATGGAGAGCGCATCACTAACAACTGGTTGGTTTGCACGGTTCGCGGGACCGCTATCACGTGCCCGAGTTCCGCTGGCGTGACTCGCGCAAGTGCGATTCCGGCTGCGACCTTGGCCGCCTTAGGTCTGACGGTGAATCCTGCGGCGACTGCGATTACGCAAGCCGAAGCATTTGGTAATCCTTTCATCCTCAGAAACACCACCCGCGTGCGTGATTTCGAACTCGTGGGCAAGACGTACACCAACGCCGAGTCCTTCTATGTCCAGGACGACTGGAAGTTCCTGCCTAACTGGCAGTTCAACATTGGTGCGCGCTGGGACTATGAGCAAGCCTACAACAACGATGGCACCAGCTACATCAAGTTCAATAACTGGTGGGATAACCTGGCTCCGCGTCTCGGCATTACCTGGGACTTCACCGGCAAGGGCCGTGGCAAGTTGTTCGCGAATTACGCCACCTTTATCGAAGTTCCCATTCCTTTGGATGTTAACGTCCGCGCAGCGGGCGGCGGCGTCCAGACTGACAAGAACTTCAACGTTAATACTCTGAACGGCCCTGCGGGCTCACTCATCGTTAACGGCGTCAGCACGGGCGCGACGAATCTGGGCTCTGACGCAACGCCAATCGACCGCGGTCTCAAGCCGCAGAGCATTGGTGAGGGTTCGGCAGGTTTTGAATACGAAATCGTTAAGGACCTGGCCATCGGAGCGCGAGGCATCTATCGTCACATGCGAAACGTGATCGAGGATGGCTCGTTTGACGACGGCGACACCTACTTCATATTCAATCCGGGCCGCAACGAGCCGGGCACAACCGAAAGAGCAGCATGCGACGGTGTTACTGGCACGCCTCGCTGTTTCGGCCGCGCTCAGCGTTTTTACCGCGCCATTGAGGTCACGGCCACGAAGCGCTTTACGAACAACTATCAGTTCATCGCTTCCTACGTGTTCTCGAGCCTGACCGGTAACTACGAAGGCTTGTTCCGAAACGACAACGGGCAGTCTGACCCGAACATCACTTCGCTGTTCGATTTGCAGAGCTTGCTCGATAACACCTATGGACGTTTGCCGAATGATCGTCCGCACCAGTTCAAGTTCAACGGCAGCTATCGGACCCCGTGGAAGATGCTCATTAGCGGCAACTTCTACATGCAGTCCGGCACGCCGTTCAACCAACTGATTCCGCACCCCATCTATGGAAACAACGAAGGGTTCGCGGTCCAGCGCGGTACGGCCATCGTGCCGACGGTCACGGCCACTCAGGCAGGGTTCCCGAACGTCGTCAACAGCATCGGCTCGCAGCGTACGCCGACGACGATGAATCTGGACCTGGGCATTTACTACCCGATCAAGATGGGTGAGAAACGTGAACTGCGTCTCACGGGAGATTGGTTCAATGTCTTCAACAGCCAGCGTGCTCTGACTCTTGATCAGACATTCTCGATCAACAGCGGCGTGTCGGGAGTTGCGCCAGTGGTCAATCCCTTCTGGGGATCGGCTCTGCTAATTCAAGCTCCTTCGGCGTTCAGGTTTGGCGCCAAGTTCAGCTTCTAAATCAATAGCCTTTGCCCGATGGGCGAGGCGAATTGAAACTGATGGGGAGAGGCGCCGCTTGTTTGCGTCTCTCCCCTTTTTCTTTTCCGGGGCCTGGAGACTTGACCCCGGGTGATTCCAGGAGTCAAATGTCTCCACCTCAAAAGCCTTGAGAGGACGGTTCCTGATGTTTCTTCCTGCGCCGCATTCCAAGCACGCCCCGTCATACAATTACCTGCGCTTATTTGCGTTTGCCCTGTTCCTGGTCTGGCCCTGTGCCGCAATGGGCCAAGGCAGTGGCCGATCTACCGTGGGCACCAACGGGACCCATGTAATTTCCGGTTATGTGTTCTTCCCCTCCGGACGGCGCGCAGAAGGCACAATCCAGGTGAAGCTGCAAAGCCTTAACTACGCCGAACTCTCAGTCATCGCTGACAGTAGCGGCGCTTTTAGTTTTAGTTCGCTCGCGCCCGGCAACTACACGGTGGTGGTGATTGCCGGTGACGAGTATGAGATTGGCCGCGAAGCGGTTTTTGTCGATAGCGATATTGATCTATCCAGAATGAACGTGCCGGTGATCAAAACATCGCGGCGCTACACGGTGATGATCACGCTGCAACTCAAGAATAATTCCGCGAATCATTCGAAAGGCACAGTGGTTAACGCCGCTCTGGCTGATGTACCTGAGTCCGCGCGCACGCTTTATGAAAAGGGTCTGGAGCTGGCCCGTGCCGGAGATGGCGAGAAAGCGATTGATAACTTTAAAGCGGCGATTTCGCTCTACCCGAAATTTCCCCTGGCCTTCAATGAAATGGGCGTGCAGTATCTGAAAATCAACCAGCCACATAAAGCAATAGCACCGCTCAGGTCGGCTGCAAAACTCGACCCGGACTCTTTTTTACCCAGGCTCAATTTGGGTGTTGCGCTGTTAGAGACGCAACAATTTGCCGAGGCTGAAACTGAGCTACGCGAGGCTTTGAAACGAAACGACTCGGCTGCGACAGCCCATATGTATCTGGGTGTCGTGCTCACTAAATTTCATAACTACACGGACGCGGAAAAAGAGTTGCGCCGAGCGGTAGATTTAGGCGGCAATCAATTGGGACTGGCGCACAAATATCTGGGCGGCATCTACTGGAGCCGTGGTGAGTACCGGCAGGCCGCCGACGAATTGGAAACGTATCTTCGGCTCACGCCAAACGCTCCGGACGCCGAACGCGTGCGTGGAACAATCAAAGAATTTCGTAATAAGTCTTAGTCAGCGTTCAGTTTCCTAAATCAATCTTAGTAGAATAAATTTGTCGATGAATGTCGACAGACATGAGGTGTGATTGCAATGGTCAATTCAATTAAGAAACCAGTTTTGAAGATCGGTTACGCGATCTGTTTGGCGGTTCTGATTTTGGCGGCGGCCGCTGCTGCCAGTGCCCAGGCGCCAGGCAGCACGCGCGGACTGTCCAGTGGCGATGGCACGCACACGATTCAGGGTCGCGTGTTTTTCCCGACGGGCCAGGCTCTCAACGGTCCAACTGTCAAAGTTAATTTAGAGAGCGTCAACTCCACCGGTGGATCTTCGACTACGACGGACCAGGATGGTTCATTCAGATTCAATAATGTGCGCGCGGGGAATTATGCTGTGGTGGTTGAAGGTGGGAAAGAATTCGAAGCCGCGCGCGAACCGGTAAGCATCGATCCCGGCGGTACCAGTGGGCCAATCACCAGCATCACGATCCATCTTCGTCCCAGGGTGGATGCTTCGAACCCGGCGTTCGCCGGGATTCCGCAAAACGCTTTGGATTTCTATCAAAAAGGCACTGCCGCGGCTCAGAAGAATAACCCCCAGGGCGCCACGGAATTTCTCAGCAAGGCAGTCGCTGCTTATCCAAACTTCCCGCTCGCACTCAGTGAGCTCGGCGCGCAGTATCTCAAACTCAAGCAATGGGACAAGGCCGCCGAAACTTTCGAGGCACTTCTGAAATTGAAGCCGGCTGACGCCGCCGGCCAACTGGACCTTGGCATTGCCCTCTACAACCAAGGTGTTGCCTTCGTCAATCAAAAGAACTGGGACGAAGCTCAGAAGAAGTTAGACGCGTCTGAGGCGCATCTGCGCGAAGCGATCAAGTTGAACAATCCCGGTCCAGCGGCCCACTATTACCTGGGAATGCTGCTGATAAAGTTCAAGGCCTATGAGGAAGCGCAGAAAGAGTTAGAGCTGGCCATTAGCAACGGCGGCGAGAACCTGGCCCTGGCTCATAAATTCCTGGGCGGCGTCTACATGAGTACCAAGAAGAATAAAGAGGCGGCTGACGAGCTGGAAAAATATTTGAAGTTGGATCCAAAGGCCGCGGACGCGGACCAAATCAAGGAAACAATCAAAGGTCTTCGTGGTAAGCAATAGTATCCGGTTCCGATGCGCATTCGTTCCATTCCAACAGGACTTCGCGGTATCGCCGTGTTGTTCTGTGCACTCCTGACTGTTACCTCAAACCTCGGACAAACCAGACCATCACCGCAACCCCAGCCGGAGGCGGATGATGTGATCCGCGTCAACACCGAACTGGTGCAGACCGATGTCATGGTCTTTGACAAGGACGGGCACTTCGTTGAGGGCTTGAAGCCGGAACAGTTTCTCCTCAAGATTGACAACAAACCACAGGCAATCTCTTTCTTTGAACAGGTCTCGTCAGGAGGGTTGCGAAGAGTTTCTGCCGGAGGCCTGCGGGATGAGCGGAGAGCGCAAACAGGCAGCGATTCTCCGGCAACCAAAGTGCGGGGAAGGACAGTCATTTTTTTCGCCGACGATCTTCATTTGGCTCCGGACAGTTTGGTGCGCACCAGAAAGGCCTTACTGGAATTTGTCGATCGCGGTATGGCGGAGAAAGATCTGGTCGCAATTACTTCGTCGAGCGGCCAGATAGGATTTCTTCAGCAGTTGACCTATGACAAGGTCGCTTTGCGCTCTGCGGTGGCCCGTCTTAACTATCGGGCGAATGCGAAAATGGACATGAACAACCCGCCCATGTCCGAATACATCGCGATGAAAATCCGCGACGGGGACGAAAGCGCCATCACTTATTACGTTCAGGAATTACAAAAGCAGAATTGCTACAAGTCGCAGGGAGGGGTCATGTGTAACATGTCGCCCCAGACGATGAGATTGGCGGTGAGGGAACGCGCGCAGGAGATGGTGACGATGGCCGCGCCGGATACCGACAACACTCTCATCCTTCTCGAAGGCTTGATGCGAACCGCGGGTCAATTGCCGGGACGCAAACTTGTCTTCATGATCTCAGATGGATTTTATCTGAATGATAAGAAGAGCGGCGCTCGCGAGCGGATCAAAAAAATCACGGACGCAGCGGGACGAGCTGGAGTGGTCATCTACACGCTGGACGCGCGCGGGATCATCAGCGAGTCGCTCAGCGCCACGAACGACCGGCCCATCGACGGAGAAGGTCTGACTGTCAGTTCGAACATGGGCGACATTATGGCGTCGCAGGACGGCCTCAACGCGCTTGCGGGAGACACGGGCGGACGTGCTTTTCGTAACACCAATGCGCCCATGGCTGAGTGGGTAGATAAAGTGCTGGAAGAAACTTCCAACTATTATCTGCTCGCCTGGCGCCCGAATGCCGAAGAACAGAAAAGGGGCAAGTTCAATCGCATTGAGGCCAGCATTATCGATCGCCCGGATTTGATCGTGCGTTTGCGCACCAGCTATTTCAAGACCGCTCCTTTGCCGGTTTTGACGATGAAGAAGAAATCGGAAAAGGACCCCGCCAAAGCGCGCGAAGACGACCTGCGGCTGGTGATCGATGCGCCGGTTTCGCAGCGGCAAATACCGACCGAATTGTCACTCACCCTTGATCAGATGCCGGGCGTGGGCACGAAGGTCAATGCTGCGATTGAGATAGGACGTGACGCTCTGACATTCGATCTAAATGACGGCAAGTTGGTGGCGGATTTGGATATCGGCGGAATTTTCTATGATTCTAAGGGCAAACCTCTAAGCAGTTTTGTTGGTCGCCTGAAAATCTTTCCCGCCCCGCCAAACTCGTCTGTAACTACTCGCAGTCCGGCGGTCTATAACTTCCATGCCTGGTTGCCGGCCGGGCTCTATCAGGTGCGGGTGGGCATTCGCGACCTAAAGAGCGGCCGAATTGGTAGCGCGATGCAGTGGATCGAGGTGCCAAAGATTTGAGGAGAACAGGCAGTGGCCGGTTGAGTTTAGAGTTCAACCTTTAGGTTGCGGACGGCAGGCGCAAGCTAAAGCTTGAACTCTAAACTGAACCTCTAGCGCGCGTTGAGATCCAGCAGGTGCCCCATCTTTTCTTTCTTGGTCTGCATATACTTTGCCGCCGGCGCTGACGACCGAACCTCGATCGACACGCGCTCGGCAATCTCAAGTCCGGCTTCTTCCAAAGCCTTCAGTTTCCCGGGATTGTTTGAGATCACTTTCACCTTGCACAAACCCAGATCAAACAGCACCTCTGCACACTGGCGGTATTCGCGCGAATCAACTGCCAACCCTAAACGCTCATTCGCTTCGACGGTGTCTGCGCCTTCGTCCTGCAAAGCATAAGCTCTGATCTTGTTGAGGATGCCGATGCCCCGTCCCTCCTGTTGCTGGTAGACGATCGCGCCGCGGCCCTCTTCCTCGATCATCTGCATCGTGCGGTGAAGTTGTTCGCCGCAATCACACTTCTTTGATCCGAAGACGTCACCCGTCAGGCACTGCGAATGAATGCGCACCAGCGTGGCGACATCCGGCCGCAATTCTCCTTTATACAAAACCACAAACTCTTCCGGACTGATAAGCGAGCGATAGCCCGCTATTTGAAAATCACCCCACTCGGTCGGCAGTTTCGCTTCGGCCACGCGCTCGACCGATAGCGACTGGGGAGAGTTCGGACAAACGAGAGGTTCAACCGGTACCTTGCTCACATTGCACGCCATCTAAGGCTCCTTAAGATAAGCTCGCTGCTCGAAACGCAGTCGAAAAGGTCAGCGCTTCCGAAGCGAAATTGTCTCGGACTAAAAAGAATCAAGTTGAAATTATAGGGGCACGGTTGCACATCGACAAGTAGGGCTTAAATGCAGGGAGCGCGGACGGACGTCCGCAGTGAGCGCGGAGCGCGCACAATATCTGGCCAGAAGGACTTGAGTGCAGGTCGGCGCTAGCGGACGAGCCGTCCGCGCTCCCAGAATAGAAATGAGCCCTGACCGTGAAGACCCTGAGCCACCAGACCTCAGCAATGCTATTGCTGCCAGCGTGAAGCCCGCGCTAAGATACGCCCCTAAGATCCAGGTCCAGGCACCGGAAATATTTCGCGGTTAAGCGCGGGAGCCCTAAATTTGAATGGCAGACGATTCTGAAGAGATATCGGTAGTCAAAGAGCCGGCTGAGGTCGATACCTACTCTGGCCAGTATCAGCGGCCCGGTGATCGCCGCCCCGCGCTGGTCTTCCTGCGCGGCGAGTTGCTGGCAGTCCCGATCCCGCTGGAACGCGCGGAAGTAACTCTCGGCCGCGCCCTCGACGCCGACATCCGCATCAATGATTCGCGCGCTTCACGTTTGCATGCTCGGATCATCACTGAGACCGATGCGGCGACCGGCGTGACTCGTTATCGCTTGAAGGATCTCAACTCGACCAACGGAACAATCCTGAACGGCAAGAGGATCGAGCAGGAGTTGCTACAGGACGGCGACAAATTCGAAGTTGGTGATCAACTTATCCGTTTTGAGATGCTCGACGAAATTGATCGTGAGTTTCAGCAACAGATTCATCGACTTCTGGTCCACGACGAACTGACCGGACTGCTCACCAGCAAATCATTCTTTTCTGAACTGCGCCGCGAAGCCGCGCGCGCCGCGGCCGAGTCGATGCCCTTCTGCGTCCTGATGATGGACATTGATTATTTCAAGGAAGTGAACGACACCTTCGGGCATTTGGTGGGCAGCGAGACTCTGGAAGAGGTCGGCGCGGTGATCAAGCAGACGCTGCGCGCGGGCGACGTGGGCGCTCGTTTTGGTGGTGAAGAGTTCGCGGCTTTTCTGCTCGACGCTGATTACGCCCAAGGCTTGGTTGCGGCCGAGCGAGTGCGTACGGCGATCGCCGAGTATGATTTTCCGGCGGTGCGCCGCAACAGTACCGAGCCACCGCGCACTCATAAAATCACGATCAGCGTCGGGGTCGCTTCGTTTCCTGAAGATGGGCGGGATCCGATTCAGCTGGTTGAGTTGGCTGATTCGGCTTTATACCGGGCCAAGCGCAGCGGGCGAAACTGCGTCTGTGCTTACCGCCTGGCAGGCTCGAGCGAGGTTGTGCGTTTGCGTCCACGAGCCGATCCGGTTTAGCGATATCAGAAATTCTAAGTGTGAACCTGAAGGAGGGCAGATGCGGTCAAGCACATCCGCGATCATTTTTGGAAATTTCCTTTTCGGACTTTTCTTAGTCACGAACGGTTGTAGTTCAACCGACACTAATGCGCCGGCGAACACTAACCCCGGATCGAGTCCGGCAACAATGACGAGTCCGGCAACAACAGTGCCGGCGGCCCCGGCCAGCTCAGCGGTGAAAGCTAAAGTTGATGTTTGCGCTTTGCTCACCAGCGACGATCTCAAGAGTGTCCAGGGCGAGGCACTGAAGGAAGCACAAAGGTCTGATCGGCGTGACGGAGCTTTCATCGTGGCCCAGTGCTATTATGCGTTGCCCACAACTTCAAACTCGGTAGTGCTCAACGTAACCACCGCCGGCGAAGGCCAGGGCGGTGGTAACCCCAAACAGTTTTGGGAAGACACGTTCGGTAAATACGAAGGCGGAGATAAGGAAAAAGAGCGCGAGCGCGAGAAAGTGCGTGAACGAGCAAAGCAGGCGAAGCCGAAAGAAGGCGAAGGAGAAGAGGAGGAAGGCGCTCCTCCTGAAAAAGTCAGCGGTCTTGGTGACGAGTCGTTCTGGTTAGCGAGCCGCGTCGGTGGCGCACTATACGTGCTCAAGAAAGATGTATTCTTTCGCATCAGCGTCGGCGGCGCCGGTGATGAAAAAGCCAAGCTGAAAAAGTCGAAGACCCTGGCCCAGCAAGTACTAAAACGAATTTGAGTAACGGGGCAGCAGCCCGAACGATCATCCAAAAGGAGATCTTATCTTGAGACGAATCATAGTTGTATTGACGCTCGTAGCCTTTGGCGCAATCGCAGTAGCTGCGCAGCAGCCTGCGGAACAACGCGCTTCCCTGAACCAGCCGGCCGCGGCTGCCGATGCCAAAGGCGCGGCGGCGATCGAAGCAAAGTTGTTGACGACAGTGCTGAATGGATCAGACGATTCGCCGGTCACCAATGTGCGCCTGGTGGTCAAGAATACCAGCCTGGATTTTTACACCTATGTAACCGGATGGGCGACATTCTATGACTCGAGCGCGGTGCGTTGCGGTGAAGGGTTGTTCAAGGTTGATGCGCTTGCTTCAGGCGAGTCTTCCGAGGTCGATACACCGGGCCTGCGCCTGCGCTGCACACCGGCCAGCTGGCGTATCGTGGCCACCCATTTGTTGACGCGCAAAGCGGACACGGCGCAGGAAGTCACGGCGCCGCCGCCTCCCGCGCCCGAACCAGCGCCCATGGACGTGGAAAAGCGTCCGGTCAGTAACTTCGTCCTTAACATCAGCGGTGAGGATCATCCGATTCAAGTCGGTAATCCGCTGGTCGTGAAAATAGGCAGCAAGCGAGTCAAGATCATCCTGCGAAGTCCAGGGCATTCTAACTAACTATCGGGTGGCAGAAGCCCAACCGTCAGGTAGGGCGATTTTGCAAAGATGCCCTCCCTCACGGACTTCTGACATAACTTACTTGTAAGTTTGGTCTTACTAAAATGGAAAAGGCCTGGCCCTCCCACAAGCCTGGCCTTTTCCTCACAACCTTGGGAGGTTGTGATTTTTTTGGGCGGAGACGTTCAGCCTCTATTCGATTAGTGTCCTCACCCCACCAACCGCAACGCCCTGGTTAGTCCGTATTTTATTCCTGATCGAAAAATTGTCAAATACAAAGTGAGTCCAAAAAACTTGGCCGTCGCATCCCTCCTGGCGGTTTCAAGAAATAATCGGTAACAGCGCTGCACCGCGCGGCATGATGTAGCCTTTTGCCGTTGGTGAGACTTGAGCCAACGCCTCTCCAATCGAGTTGGCCCGAACCATCCGCATGCGTCGCGTGTCGTCGTCAGTCAATTCGGTAACGAGATGAACGCGAAAGCGTTCGGCCTTGGTCAGCAGCGCCCAGGCTGTCTGGCCATTCACTTCATACTCTGTCCGTAGTCGAGCCTCCAGCGCGCTCGAATCCGCGGACTCAAACCACTTCAGAAAATCCGCGCGGCCCAGGCCGTCGCGGCACTCCGCCAACAAAATAATCGTTCCCCCATCGACACAAGCTTGCGCCGCCATGTCCAGGGCCTTATGCGCCTGAATCAGGTTGATGTCGTAGGGCGAGCCGCCGCAACTGACGATCACCACTTCACGCTGCTCCGGGATTCGCAGCGAGTGGCCGGCGACGTATTCTGCGCAGGCACGCGCGTGTGCTCTTTGCCAGTGGCCCGCAAAGATTTTTTCTGTGCGGCCATGATCGTCCACTATCGCATTGATCGCGAACACCGGATCGATGAGCGACGCGACGCGTTCGCATCCTTCGTTCACAGCATTGCCTTCAAGTAACCCCGAACCGACGCCGGGCCGCCGGCCTCCGCGTTCGAAATCCAGCGCCAGCATGTGCGTCGCTTCAATCGTCTCGCTGCCGGCCAATCCCGGACAGATTGATTTGCGTCCGCCGGTAAAACCCGCAAAGTAATGAAAGCCGACCGCGCCAGTCAGAATCACTCTAGTGAATTCCTTCAGCGCCCGGTTGACCCTGATGGGCGTTCCGTCTGCCATCGTTCCGAGTTGGGTTAGTAGGGAAGCATCGTCAGCGTCGTGATCGATCGTGCGAATGCGTTGGGCAATAAAGGGCGTGAGCAGTTCTGCCTTTTCGTCCGGCCGCACCGGCCGGTGAATACCCGTGGCAAAAATGATCGCAATCGAGGTGGGCTCGATACCGTTCTGAATCAGACGGCGCACCAGCAGATTGACTATTTGCGCGCTACCGGTCGCGCGGGTCGCGTCTGAAACGACAATCAACACACTATCGCCGGCCGCAACCAGGTCGTCGAGCGGTGCTGAATCAATGGGCGCGTCCAAAGCTTCACCAATCTCGACATCGGACAAAGGATGCGAAGACTCGTCGGCGGCAGCGAGCACTTCAAAACGCGCGTCGTCGAAGTTGCAGTCAATCGCGGAATGTCCGTAGCCGAGTTCTATGGTTGGCATATAGTTTAGAGTTCAACCTTCAGGTTGTTTCGTTCTTAGCGCCTTACGTTTTGCTTGGCGCCTTTGCGCGAAACTAACCGGGCCTCATAATTTCACGCAAAGGCGCAAAGAGGATCCGAAGGCGCAAAGCACAACCCTTATTCCTTCTTTTAATCAGAACAAGCTGAAGCTTGAACTCTGAACCCCTACTCTCGTCCCGATCGAAAGCACGCCGTGCCCGCATGACAGAAATGAATTGCTTCATCTTCAAAATCCGCGGTTTCCATCTGGATAGTCAAATGATCGACGCCAAAACGATCGAGCAGCTTCGCCCGCAATTCCTGCAGCAGGATTGGCTGTGAAATCGAGTAGGCGTGAATGACATGCGCGCTCAGCGCCTCGCGTCCGGAAGTAATGGTCCAAACGTGCAAATCGTGCACGTCAGAGACGCCGTCCGTTTCCAGGATGGCTTCCTCAACCGCGGCGAGATTAATGTGCGCCGGCGTTCCTTCCAGCAGAACGTTGGTCGCATCCCGAATCAGGTGCCATGAACTCCACACGATCAGCAATCCGATGAACACGCTGATCAGCGAGTCGACGGCGGTCCAACCGAACAGCATGATCAGGATGCCCGCCACGATTGCTCCGGTAGATCCCAGCGCGTCACCGATGACATGCAGCCAAGCGCCGCGCACGTTCAGATCGTTTTCTCGATCGCGATGCAGCAACAACGCACAGATTAAATTTACTGCCAGGCCGCCGCCGGCGACGATCGTCATGGGAACGCTGCGAATTACCGGACGTGAAAACCAGCGCCGGTAAGCTTCATAGAAAATGAAGAGCGAGATCAACACGAGGCCGGCGCCATTGATCAGTGCGGCTAGAATCTCCAGACGGTAATAACCAAAAGTTTTGCGCGGCGTCGCCGGTCGCGCCCCGAACCAGACGGCCATCAAAGCCAGAATCAAAGCCGCCACGTCGGCCAGCATATGACCGGCATCCGCGAGCAAGGCCAGCGACCCTGTCCACACCCCGCCAACCAATTCGGCGATCATGTAGATCGCAGTCAGCAGCAGAACGATCGACAGTTGCCTCCGGCTTCCGTGAGCGTGGCCCTGACGGTGATCGTGTGCCGAGCCATCGGATGGCAAAGAATTTGACGTTGGCTCGCTCATTACTATGAAATCCGAGTTGTGCGCGTGATCGAAAACCAAGGTTAGCAGATTCGATGATCGGAGCAAACGGCGGACGCGGAAAGCGTCCAATGCAATCGCCGGGGCAACGCCCCCGGATCGACGTTCAAAACAGATACCGACCCTGAAAGGGTCGCACCTCGTTGCCGTGATGAGGTCAAGTGCCACCTGCGTAAACGGGGGGTCACACACCCAATCAACCAAAGGGGCCAAGTCTCAAAGTTGAGTTGTTGATCGCGGGTGGTACTGACCTCATGCGCGTCGGTGTTAGAATCATGCGTGACGCTCGTTGCTATTCAAGTCATAAAGCCTGGGAAGAAAACCCGAATGCATCATCTCCGTCGGAAACTGTTTGCGCTTGGTCTCGCGACACTATTTGCAATCGTCGCCGCCTCTGCTCGCGCTCAAACCTTCAGCCTTGAACAAGTGATGAGCTCGCCTTTTCCTTCAGAGCTCACCGTCTCAAAACGCGGAGACAAGATCGCCTGGGCTTTCGATGCGGAAGGAAAACGTAATGTCTGGATTGCTGAAGCGCCGGCCTACAGCGCGCGGCAGTTGACGCGTTACAACAACGACGACGGTCAGGAGTTGACTGATCTCGTGTTTGCTCCGAACGGGGGCGCGCTTGCTTACGTGCGCGGCGGCGAAGCAAACCAGGCCGGCGATGTGCCCAATCCGGCCAGCGATCCGGGTGGAGCAAAGCAGAAAGTTTTCGTCGTGGACGTTCGCAGCGGCGGCATGGTTGAGATTGGCGAAGGCAGTTCGCCCATCTTCACACCTGCCGGCGATCAAGTCATCTATCAACGCAGCGGACATTTTTGGACGGCGCCAATACCTGGCGGCAAAGAGCGCAAGCTGTTTGAAATACGCGGCAGCGTCGGCGCGCCCCAGTGGTCGCCGGACGGAACTCTGCTGACCTTTGTCTCTAACCGCGGCGATCACAGTTTCATCTCAGTCTATGATCCGCGCGCTAACCAACTTCGCTTTCTTTCGCCCAGCGTCGACCGGGATATTGCACCGCGCTGGTCGCCCGATGGCCGCCGGATCGCCTTCATCCGCTTGTTCAATGTCACGGACACGTTTTCGAACGACCGGGATCGGTTACAGCCCTGGGCCATCATGACCGCGGATGTGCGAACCGGTGAAGGCCGGCAGGTCTGGCGTTCAGGCGATCTGGATACGGATTCGTTCCCGGGCTTGGGCGGCGAAAATTTTTGGCAGTGGATGGCCGGCGATCGGCTACTGTTTCCTTCAGAGAAAGATGGCTGGATTCACCTCTATTCGATTTCGGCCGCTGGCGGCGCGTTGACTGCTCTGACGCCCGGCGAGTTCGAAGTAGAAAACGTGGCGATGTCGCCGGACAAGTCCTTCGTGGTTGTCGCGACCAACAAGAACGAGATCGATCGGCGTCATCTCTGGCGCGTCAACGTAGCCGGCGGTGCGCCGCAACAAATTACCAGCGGCGACAGTATCGAAATGTATCCCGAGCTGTTCGACAACGGCCGCCGGGTCGCTTTCTTTCACTCGTCCGCGCGCGATCCTTTTCTGCCTTTCACTGCCTCGCTTGATGGATCCAACGCGAAGCCTTTGGCGCCTCAAGCCCTGCCGCGCGACTTTCCCTCGGTGCAGCTCGTCGTTCCTGAACAAGTGATTTTCAAAGCGGCCGACGGTACGGAGATTCACGGACAATTATTTAAGCCGGCTCACGTTGCGGGTAAGTCGCCCGCGCTGGTGTTCATGCATGGAGGGCCGTCGAGGCAGATGCTTCTTGGTTGGCACTATCTTTATTACTATCACAACTCGTATGCGATGAATCAGTATCTCGCCAGTCGCGGCTACTTCGTGCTGTCGGTTAATTACCGTAGCGGGATCGGTTATGGCCGTGCGTTTCGGATGGCGCAGCATCGCGGCGCGCGCGGTGCTGCCGAGTATCAGGACGTCGTCGCCGGCGCGAAATACCTGCGCGAACGCGATGATGTGGACAAGAAACGAATCGGTTTGTGGGGTGGATCGTACGGCGGTTATCTGACCGCTCTGGGATTGGCGCGTAACTCGGATATCTTTGCGGCGGGTGTGGATTTTCACGGCGTACACGATTGGAGCATTAGTCCTGCCGGGCTGCGCGTGCCGACCGATACTGCTGAACGTGTCCGTATTGCCCGTGAATCTTCGCCCATCTCGTCGGTGGATAAATGGAAGTCACCGGTGCTCCTGATTCATGGCGACGACGATCGCAATGTTGAGTTTGCCCAGACCGTGAATCTGGTGCGTCGGCTGCGAGCCAACGGCGTCTACTTTGAAGAACTGATCTTTCCCGATGAGATTCACGATTTCCTGCGGCATCAGGATTGGCTGCGCGGGTACCATGCCGGGGCAGAATTTTTCGATAAGCATTTGAAGTGACATTCAACCCGCGCAACATCCTTGTCATCGATTTCGGCCAACTGGGCGACGTCGTCATGAGCCTGCCGGCGCTGCGCGCAATTCGCGGGCGCTTTCCGCACGCGCGGCTCACCGTGATTGTCGGCCGGCCGGGCGCGGAAATAATCGATATGTCCGGTTATGCCGACGCTACTATCGAAGTTGACCGGGTCCAGTTGCGAGACGGATTCAAACCGCTTTCGGTTCTGCGAATCTTTCAGGTCGTCAAAGACATTCGCCGCCGCAAGTTTGACTTCGTCATCGACCTCCACAGTTTTTCCGAAACGAATCTGCTGGGCTTCTTTTCTGGAGCCGCGAAGCGTCTGTTTTCTCGCCGGCCGGGACGCTCGCTCGACTTTCTTGCCAACTTCAGTCCAAAACCACCGGTCGATAAAAATGATCCCAGCCAGCATTTGATCGATCGTTATCTCGACGTGCTCAAGCCGTTGGGTATTAAGGACCAGTCGCGCGTGCCGCGGCTCGTGACCCGCGCCGAAGATGGGCGCGCGATTGATGCGCTGCTAAAAAAAGCGAAAGCAGAAGCCGGTGCGCCTTTGGTGGGCTTGTTTCCCGGCGCGGGTCATCCGGGACGTTGCTGGCCTTTGGAACAATTTGCGGAACTCGCGGACTTTCTGATCCGCAATGACGGCATACGGCCAATTATCTTTGTCGGTCCCGAAGAACGCCACCTGGTGCAAAAGATGCGCGACGTCTTTCCACCGGCCTGTGTGATTCTCGAGAAACTGACCATACCCCAGTTAGCGGCGGCGCAAGCCAGGCTGGCAGTATTTGTTTCGAACGATACCGGACCGGTCCATATTGCCGCCGCCGTCGGTACGCCCATAGTGGCGCTGATTGATCTGCCGCGACCGCACGCGTATGTCCCGACAGCCACTTCGCAGCGCCTGATTTTTAGTGAGAGCGTAACGACGATTGAGGTCGAGCAGGTGTATGGCGCCACCCGCGAGTTACTGGGCGCGGGACGAACAGAGAAACTGTTCGCGAGCTGACGAGATTGCTTTGCACAACGTCCGCTGGGCGGACTGAAACGAGAGCAGGCTTTACGTCAAAGGCTGACGGATTGAGAAAGATGTCCAAGCGAAAGACTACAGTTCTTCTCTCACTGTTCGCGCTCGCGACTTGTTTACTCGTCCCTTTAGTGATCGCACAGACGCACCTTCTCTCGAGGAACGAAACAAAGACTGTTACTAAGCCTCCTGAGGTCAAACCGTTATCGTCAGAGTCAGTATCAAGACAGTCTGCTGACCTCGCGCTGGCTCAGCAGATCGATCAGGCAATCGACACAAGCGATCTGACGCGCGCGCGTTGGGGTGTGTTCGTCACGTCGATGAAGGACGGACGTGTGCTGGTCTCGCGTAATGGCGACAAGCTTTTTACTCCAGCGTCTAATATGAAGATCTACACGACCGCGGTGGCGCTCGATCTGCTCGGGTCCGACTATCGCTGGCGCACCTCTGTATATGCGGACAAACAACCAGACGCGAGTGGTGTCATAGAAGGAAACCTGACGCTGTATGGCCGGGGCGCTCCAGATCTGGATAGCAAGAAGGGACTCGTCTCGCTCGCCGATCAGCTCTATCAGCGCGGCGTGCGCCAGGTGCGCGGCGGAATCATCGGTGACGATAGTTATTTTCGTGGCGAACTCTTCGGACTCGGTTGGCAGTGGAATGATCTCCAGTGGTACTTTGGCGCGGAACCAAGCGCGCTCACCGTTAATGAGAATAGTGTCGAGCTGACGATCTGGCCCGCCGACAAGATCGGCAAAAGTGCAACGCTCACTCTCAATCGCGGCGCCAACTATCTTCACCTGACCAACCACACCAACACGGCCGACCGCGACGTGGCCACTACAATCGGCATCAACCGCGGACTGTCGGATAACGAACTGCTGGTGTGGGGCGACTTCCCCATCAGCGGTCGTGCCTTCAGCGCCTTTCTATCAGTGCCAAAGCCAGCGCTGTGGGCAGCTAATCTATTCAAGGAGGCTCTGATCGCGCGCGGGATCAAAGTTGAAGGTGAAGTTCGCAGCCGCGATTTCCGGGTCGAGGAAAGCGACAAATTCGATCCGCAAAAAGCATTCGAGCTGGCGCAGGAGAACAGCGCTGCGCTCAGCGAGATCGTTCGTCACACAAATAAGGAAAGTGACAATCTCTATGCTGAGCTTGTTTTGCGCACGCTGGGAAAAGAGCGCGGCGCCTCCGCACCGGATCCGGATGCGCGAAAAGATCGCGAACGCGGCGATGATGAGGCCGGCACGGCGGTCGTCAAGTCATGGTTGGATAAAAGTAATATTGACACAAATGATTTGGCTGTTCGGGACGGCTCGGGGCTTTCGCGCCTGGATTTGGTAACGCCGCAGGCAACCGCGCGTTTGCTCATGGCAATCGCCGGGACTAGCGCCGCGACAGCTTTCCATGATTCGCTTCCCATTGCCGGACGCGATGGAACTCTCGGCGGACGTCTTTCCCGCGCCGCAGGCCGCATCTTTGCCAAGACCGGAACGCTTACTTACGACCACTCTCTTTCCGGCTATGCAGTCACCCCGAATAGCGAAGTTCTGGCCTTTTCCATCTTCTGCAATGATGCGAGCGGCCGGGGTAATCCAGTGCACATAATCGATCAGATTGCCGACCTGATTGCTCAAACAGGCCCTCCTTCGGCTACAAAATAGCCAATAATTAGCCACCTTTTGCTTGGTTTTTCGTCGCAGTTTGCCCTAGACAAACGTCGTTCAACCGCGTAATATGTTATGCGGCTGCTCACGCTTGCCCCGTTGAAAGCTAAGCCGGCTTCCTCGCTTTCAGTTTCACAGATCAGGAGATCAAAAATGTCGCAGTTCAATCGAGTTCTCTCCGCATGTATTTTTCTTTTCGTGCTGTTCACCGTTGTTTCCGGGCAAAGCAACCTGACAGCCAAGGCGAATGTTAAGCCACAACCGACGACGGTTGACGGCCCCGGCAGCGAAAGCGATCGCGTTCGTGATGGCTTGATGGGCCCGGTGCGGCGCGTTCGGACTGAGGTCGTCAGGGTTTCCGCGATAGCTGGAAAAACTGTTGAAGACAACAAGCGCGTGGTTTTGGAAACAGCCGAGTACGATCTCAAAGGCGTGAAGACGCAGAACCAATACTTCCCCATCGAGGGAGCAACGCTGACGGGACGCGAAGTTTACAAGTACGACGATAAAGGCAACATCAGCGAAATGACTCTGGTTAACGCCGATGGATCGTTGGTCAGCAAAGAGGTCTACAAATACGACTATGATTCAGTGGGCAACTGGGTGAAGATGACCACCTCTGTGGCGGTCGTCGAAAACGGGAAGATCGGTTTTGAACCAACCGAAGTTACCTACCGAACAATTTTTTATTATCTCGACGCCGCGATGACGAAGATGCTCCAGCCCGCGCCTGCTCCGGCGAATGCCGCAGTCGGCGAAGTAGTTGGCCAGCCAGCGAAACCTGTTGATTCAAAGGCGGCTTCATCTCTGCCGCCGCAGACTTCTCTTAGCAAGCTCAAAGTTTCCGCCGTCACTCCCCCTACAGGTGTTTTGATCAGCGCCACCAATGAAGCAAATCGCAAGGTTGTGGTTGATGACAAAGAGCCGCCGCCGGTTCCGCGACCTTTGATGAAACCTGTCTCGGGCGGTGTACTCAACGGCAAGGCGATAAGTTTGCCGGCGCCTGTCTATCCGGAACTGGCG
>Ga0070698_100000585_pt1 | contig 39139 bp, 28 predicted proteins | sample KBSK1502metaG_FD_65477 | JGI IMG/M metagenome (GOLD analysis project Ga0070698, IMG submission 65477) | Corn, switchgrass and miscanthus rhizosphere microbial communities from Kellogg Biological Station, Michigan, USA - KBS K1-50-2 metaG | ecosystem: Host-associated > Plants > Roots >...
CCAAAATTTTTTTCAATAAATGGCAATGCCTTTTCAGCATTATCAAGAATATCTTCCCATTCCTTTACGCCACCTCTTCCTCCTGTTTTGTATAATAAATGAAAAATAAGGCTGTCTCTTACCTTTCTTGTTTTATGTATAAATTCCGGATCAGCGGCCCACATAAAATCATGAACATTAGGAGCGATAAAACGCCATGATAGTTTATCAGTTTTGGGTTTCGGAACTTTTACTCCTTCTTTTTCATATCCAAAACCAATTTGATCTGCATTTTGTAAATATCCCGTTCCGCCAAGTAGATATGATTTATCAATATTTATTGTCACATCAAAATCACCCCACACTCCATAAAATTCTCTGGCCACATATGGCGTAGGATGCCAGCCCTCATAATCATATTCGCAGATCTTCGGATACCATTGACTCATTGAGTAACGAACTTTAGTGCCGGGGTTATCTCTTCCGCTTCTTCTTACCTGCAAAGGAACCTGTGATTCGAACTCCATTTCAAAAACAACTTTTGACTTTGGAAGAATTGGTTTGTCAAGTTTCACTTCAAGAATGGTTTCCTGCATTACAAACTGCTGCGGACGTCCATTCATTTTTAAAGAAAGGATCTTATGATAACCGATCTCATCAGGTTTAAGATTAAGTATCCTGTCTTTTACTCTTGGATCCCAGTCCTGACGGTTTCCAAAAAATGTTTGACCAAGTATGCGGCTTCGTGTATCCATCATACTGTTTGGCTGAAAAGCATTAAAATATAAATGATAAAAAACACGGGTAAGCGTATCAGGAGAATTGTTTGAGTATTCCAATTTCTGATTTCCTTTGAACTGGTTTGTCTGAACATTCATATCTATGTTCATTGTGTATTTTACACGCTGCTGCCAGCGATCGGGCTGGGAAAAAAGAAATGATACGGAAATACAAAGTAATAACACCGAAAGAAAAAGCCTTTTCATGAAAACAAATTTTTTGTAGCGTCGAAAATACAAAGAAATTCTCCTTTGCATCAGCAGGAATGATAATATTAGCTAATTGATAAGAGTTAGAATGATTTTTCTTCTTTCCGCATTTCTTTTCTTATTCCTTCGACAAGGTCATCATGGGCAAGTTCTTTATTCTCTTTGCTTAAAGCCTTTAACGTAGCAAATTGCATAATGTTTATTATGGCAGCGCCACTTAACTCAAACTGTTCGGCAAGTTTTTCCAATTCCAATCCGCCGTTTGATTTTACAGAAACAGGTAATGCTTTGCTCCAAAGTCTGTGTCTCTCCTGCGCATTTGGCATTGGGAAATGAACCACGGAATGAAATCTTCTTAAAAAAGCTTCATCAATATTGCTTTTATAATTTGATGCAAGTATCAGCAAGCCGGAGAATTCTTCAATACGTTGCAGCAAATAAGAAACTTCCTGGTTGGCAAATTTATCATGTGAGCTTTGTACATTAGTTCTTTTACCAAAAAGGGCATCAGCCTCATCAAAGAAAAGTATCCAATCTTTATGTTCGGCTCTGTCAAATATCCGACTCAGGTTCTTTTCTGTTTCACCAATATATTTTGATACGATCTGCGAAAGATCAACACGATAAACATCTTTTTCAAATTCTTTACCAAGTAAAGTTGCAGTAAGTGTTTTACCGGTTCCCGGCGGTCCATAAAATAAAACACGGTAACCTCTGTTTATTTTACGGGAAAGATTATCATCTGCATAAAGAAGGTCATGAAACTGTATCCATCTTTTTATATCATCGATCTGTTCATGTGTATGAGGGTGCAATACAACATCTTCCCATTTCATTCTTGAAGTAGTAAGTTTTGCAGGAAAATCATAGCTGAATCTTGGTTTTAGTTCTTTTCCTTTCAGGATCTTTTCTTCCCATTCGGGAGAAACAATGATACGGCCACTCATAAATGGCTCGCCTTCCTTTACCTGCTCCAGCCATAAGATATCATGCTTGAAAAATGGTTGTTGTTCATCAAACAATTCCTGGATGGCGAAACGTTTTACAATATCTTTTCCAGCCAATAAAAATTGTACAGTTTCCCCGGTTGGTAAAATGCCGCGATGATTCGTGCCCCTCACACCGCCAAATTCAGGAAAGTCGCCGCCCTGCGGTAAAAATTCATGAATGATGCCATTATAAAACTCCGGGTAGAAATGCGGTACAAGTGAGATAAAAAAAATAATTTTTTCTTCAAAAGATAGAGTTCTAGTTACCGGGTCTTTATCAAAGATCTCGTCAATGGTTTCCTCGATCATCGTATTTGATGAAAGCGGAACAATTTCATTGAAACCAATTGCGATCCTTTGTTTAATAAAATCATTCAGTGCAGCAAGATGCCCGGGATTGATCATTTTTTGGTATAAGTATGGAAAGTTAAACGATTTTATAACGACGGGCAATTACCGAAAAGTGGTATCAGGGTCTGCATTTTACTTTCGATACTTTTCCTTGGGCTCTGTAGTATTGCTCTATGGTTTTACCAACACAGTCTACTTTTTGTATAGATGCATCAATGGCATCAGTAAGCACTTTTCGAAAGGCATTGACTTTGGTCTCATAACCAGGCAAAGCCCTCTCAAAACCCCTTCTCCCATCTCCTATTTTTCCAGTAAAGACCGGGTATGGATTTGCTGCAAAATTATTTTTTATCGCCTCTATAAAAACAGTTCCGTGTGACCCTTCATGAAAACGAAGTGAGGTATTGCCAGCGGTTTTGTCTGCAGCAGTGGTGCCTGCCCCATATCCTGAAGAACCGGGCGGGTCTGCACCGGGGCCATAGTGAGTTTCCACATTGAAAATAACATCAGGAACTGTCGGCATAGGTGTGATTTTGGAGATCTTATTATCTCCGGACCATTCGTAAGCAGGCCTAAGAGTGTAGGTAGGAGAATTAGCAGGCTCTAATTTAGTTTCTCCCATACCGGCGTCCACAGATGCATCGTTGAAAACATCAGGCATAACGATGATCTTGATATTGGCAAACTGCAACTCAAATCCCCCGGCTGCCGTTGGAGTAGCTCCAGCCATCGCTGGTGTCGAAGGCATTTTTTTCCGAATATATTCCTGCACTTTGTCATTTTTTATTTTTGTAGCAGCAATTAACTTCTGTATATATTCTCCTTTCTTAAAAACATCTAATGCATCTAATTTCCCGGTGATCGTTGTATTTGACAGATCATCATTATCAATTCTTTTCTGTTCAAAACGCCAGATATTAATTTTATCAATCTCTGCTTTGATAAAAGCTTGTCGTTTTGCTGCATCTTTTACAGCGCCATATTTTTTTCCGATCACAATGCGTGGAGCCGAATATGCAGTCTTTACTCCCGCTTCTATAACTTCTCCTTCTGTAAAATCTGTACTTAGATGATCAATTGCATCATTATGATAACTGCCGGCGACCTTACGAACATCATCTGGGAAATTTGTTTTAAGGTCAGTCCAGAAAAGTGCTGAGGCATCTCTTTGTCGTATTGCTTTTTCTATTTCAGCAGCTGTTGGCTTCGGAGTCGAAGGTTTGGCCTGTCTTGTAATAACTTTTTTTCCACTGTGCAGATGCACATGTGCCAGTTCATGCGCCAGCAATTTGTTTCCTTGCTTTGTACCGGGTTTATATTTCCCTTCATTAAATACAATATGATTGTCGTACGTGTAAGCTTCAGCATTTAATTTATCTGCAGATTTTGCAGCAGTATTATCTGTATGAATATTTACATTATCAAATGAGAACCCGAACCGTGGTTCGAAGAATTGTTTTGTTTCTGCAGCCAATGAATAACCAGCAGAAGCAGTAGCCGGTTCAATTGCTTTTTTTATAGGATCGGAAGTTTGAGTAACCGGCGCAAAAAATGTAGCGTTTGTTTTGGAAAACAACTTAGTTTGTTGCTTACTCTTTTTTGTTTTTCTTACTGATTTTTTCGGAGCGAAATGCATGTAAGGATTATTTAGTTACCGGGAGATTAAGCGGAATATGTTTATTCAACAATTTTAAATATGGTTTTGTCAGAGGGTTTTTAAAAAACCCTTTTTTCTGTATATCCTCCCTTATTGTTTCTACGCCATAGCTTTCAAAAACAAATGCCAAGTAACTTGCAAAATCAAGTGGAATAGGTGCTACTTCTCCTTCATTAACATAGAAAAGAGGTAGTTTACCGTTTGTAATTTTAAAAGTGACATAAGCACTTTCTCCCTCTATTGACTCCAAGACCTGGTGTGTTTTTAATTCGCTGATTTGTTTTTCTTCGAAATAATCATTCCATAAAATATCTTCAAATGTATTCTCCAGGTTTTTTGCTGCTAATCTGCCAGAAAAACCGAAGAAAACTTTTTCCAATGGCCATATATCCCAAAAGCCATATAAGGATTCTTCTTCCATTGTCAGTTCCCAGCTAAGATGACAACCATTTACAGATGAGTAAAACTCGAGCAGGTCTATGGGTATTTTTTTTTCCATAAATTCTTCCATTTTTTTTACTTTATCTGCAGCAATACCTTTATTGATCTTGAAATCATATATCTCTGCCTTATTTGATTTCAATGTATTAACTTTTTTCTTAAGTAAAGAGTAGTAATCCATTTTATGTTGTTGTTTCAGGGTTATTAAGAACAATATTAGGGTTCGATTTTACAGATCCTATTTTCTGGGAGATATTATATTTTTTTTGTCCTGCTCCTAATAATGCCGTTTCTATTTTTGCTTCAAAGTCGTGGATTGTAGAGAAGTAACGATTAAGTTTGATCGCTTCGACCATCGTACTATCTTTTATCTGTTTCCTCAATTCCGTGCCAGAGCTAAGGTTAAGGCTTACTTTTTTATCAAGATGTAGGTCGGGCAGCGGTATAGAGGCCTGTGCCTGTAAAGAAGGTGAAGGATTTTTGGCCCATTCAGCTGTGCCACCTTTTTTACCTTTATACAAATGCAAGCCGGCTTTTCCGCTAATACTCTTTGCATAAATACCATCATCATAATAATCCACACTTGCTTCAAACCAAACAACATTTTTCAACCGTCCTGTTTTCTGCTCTACTAATTGCAATACGGATCTTTCAAATCCTTTGAAATGACCCGAATTAATAGCGTTAGTGGCAGGCACAAGGTTTGACGGAATCCCTTCTCCTCCCAATTGCTCACTAATGACATGCATCTGCACCCATTTATCACCACCACGTGTAGTCAAACCACCCTCATGTACTTCTTTCCAACCGGTTGTACCTGTATTAGGACCTTTTGATGGGCTACTTCCTTTTTTAACTTTATCAACAAGATAATCAACCTTGTTAGTGGATGGAGGTGTTTTTGGACAACTGGGTCCTGAATTCTTTGGATAATCTTCGGCTTTTACATCACCTCCGCCAAGTTTTGCAAATGCAGCACTTAGTTGTCCTAATGCTTTTATCACATCATCTTTCTTTCTATTAGCATCAGGCCCTTTAGAAGCGGGAGTAAAGATCAATGTCTTTGCTGCCTGTAAAGCCGACTGCGCTGTTTTAAACTCAGTTGTTGTTTTATCTGGATATTCATTGAGATATTTTTCTACTTCCGTTTCTGTAGAAGCAATCATCAATTTCGAATTTGCATCGGCTCCTTTAAAGAACAAAGTGTGGTTTTCTCCATCTGAATTGGTAAATGTTTTTTTAGCTGTCCACCAATCAACAATTTTATCCTTGATATTTTTTACTTTTTCTTTTGCCTTATCCTTTGCTTTATCAATACTGCCTTTCACCTTCTTCACAATTTTATCCAATCCCAATTTTTTACTTAACGCAATTGCCTTATCCAATACCCAATCGATGGCCTTATTAATTGGCGATTGGATTGCATGAATGATCTTCTGTGCCTTTTCTGAAATATTTCCCAAACCGAGCAATGATGCAAGGAATCCAATAGTAATAGGTATCAGTTTTGCTAAAGCATTTTCTACCATTTTAGCTGCGCCGCCAAGACTGCCCTGGACGATCAGTGCAATTGAATCTATAATTGCATTGATAAGATCAAGTATCTTCTTTCCATTATTTACAAAGAACATGACGATCTCATAAATAGCCATACATGCTTTTATAAATGCACCCACAGGATTAAGCAAACTCAAAACGAACTTGATTCCTGCCTTTACTACTTCGCTTATCAACATATCCATGATGGCATCGATCACCATTTTCTTGATATCGCCAATCTTGCCCATGATATATTTCCACAAACCCGCCAACCCTTCTTTGCGAATGATCTGGAAAATCTCAAACACTTCTTCCAATGCCGCTACTACTGGTTCGCCCAACTTCATTACTGCTCTTGACCGGATATTTGTCCATGTAAGACCGAGTATCTGCATTACAAAATGGAAGATGCCGGGCAGATCCCATTTATCAGGGAATTGTATTCCCGGCGGCATGTTACCTAACAGCCATTCAAAGAATCCAACTTTAAAATGATAAGCAATATTGTCAATGAAATTGCTAAATCCCATTTTCACTGCTTTCACTAACTGACCAAGGAACCCGATCGGGTCACCAATAATTTGCCCGATAACATGAGCCACTTTAGCCAGTGTTTCAAGCAACATATCTTTCAACCGTAAAATTGCTTTGATAACTCCTGCTACTGCGCCAACAGCTTTACTCAACCAACCTTTCTCTGATTCTTTTATTGCATCAAATGTTTCCTGCAATTTGTTTATGTTCTGCACATACTTATCAGAAAGCTTTTGTATCAGTGCATCATGTTTGTCTTCTACACTCTTTTCAAGTTCACTGAACTTACCAAGCACTTCATTCTTTGCTTCCTCACCTAATTTTTGCAGAGCAGGGGAAAGTTTTGACCAGTAATCATCTATTTTTCCTTTACCTGTTTGAATTTCAGTCATTGCATCACCCAATTGTTTTTCCACTTTATTGGAAATATTGGTGATGGCGGAATCCATACTTTCAATGTATGTTGCTTTTTCTTCTTCAAATATCCTTGTGATCTCAGGAGAGAGTCCACTGAATGCTTCGCTGATCGTATCATCAACAGTTGTCCAACCATAATGATCCTTTAAGCGGCGGCGAACATTCTTTTCAAAAATTCCATTGGCGGCGGTTGCAGCTGCATCGAAATCTGCTGTTACTTCTGTTTCGAGCTGATTCAGTATTCTTTCAACATTTGTTTTTGTTTCTGTGTAAATTCTTTCAAGGCCATCTGCTACTTCCTTACGTTGCGCTTCATCTTTTCCTTTTGTAGTTGTTTTACTTTCGTCTACCTGGCCAAACATGCCGGCACGGACACCATACATATCTTCCATCTTACCAGCAACTGTTGCTTTAGCTTGTTCTTCTGCTTTTGTAACTACAGGCTCTTCTTGTGTACGATATTTATTAGGAACATCTCTTGCTTCCTGCTGTGCATCTTTTTTGGTTTTTAATGCATCGGTAAATTCCGGTTCATTTGAATTGGCAAGTTGTTCTTCAGTTACATTACTTGAAGCCATCTGATCATCCAATGATTGTGCATCTTTTTCCATTGAAATTTCTGCATCAGTTCTTGGTTTTGGCGCTGTAGCTTGAGCATTTGGAATATAATTTTTCTTACCTGCATCTTCATTTACTAATGGCACTTCTTCCTTAGGCACTGCAAGTCCATTCTTTGAAGCCGGATCAGCTTCCGTAGTAGATGAAATAGCTTTACCGGCATTTTCTTTTTCTTCTTTTACATCACCTTTTGCATTCGATTTTGCTTCTTCCATTCTTCTCTTACCATCACTCGGATTCTCATACATATCCACTGTTGCATTATCATCTTTTGGCAATGCTTGCTTCACTCTTTCCATCAACTTATCTTTAAATGCCTGCGCATTGAATGGTTTTGCTTGCTGACCACTCATATCCGCCACCTGGTGCATCTTAGCCTGACTGCCTTTGTTTAGATCTGGGTCAATATGTGATGCCTTTTGTGCGGCTCCCGCTTTTGACTCAGGTGTATCATGTGTCTTTTGTTGCTTCTTAGCTTTTCCTGCTTTACCAATCAATTCCTGGTATGCCGGATCTGCTTCCGGTGTTTTTGGTGATTCGATAACTACGGCTTCAGGTGGTGCAGCTTCAACTGGCGCAGCTTCGGAAGTTTGCTCTGCAGAATCTTCAACAGGTTTTTCTTCTTTTGTTTCAGGTGCAGCAACAGTTTCAGTTACCGGTATTTGAGGAACATAAGGTTTTACTTCAGCAGGTTTCGATTCAGCAGGTGTTGCAGCTTTTGCTTCAGCAACTGCATCACCAATTATTTTTTGTAATTCTGAATCAGAAACTTCTTCAGGATTTGGCGGCAGCTTATCTAGAATCCCATATAAAGGATTAAAGAACGCATCCCAATGTGCAATGGCATGAGTTTTTACTTGCACCTGGGCACCTAGATTATCTTCACCTGATGTATTACCATTTACAGTAATAACATTTACTTTCTTTCTTTCTGAAGGCGGAGGGTTTTCAGGTTCAGTTTTTTCAACGATGGCATAATGTGAATTCTTATTGAAGTAAGCAATATCTCCCGGCTTAGGAATATAGCCCGGAGCATATGCTGCTTTTTGTTTTACAGCAGATCCACCAATTGTCCATTTCGGCATTGGCACACCTCCTTTATTCAATGCCCAGAAAGTAAAGATGCCGCACCAGCTTGGCATAATATCTCTTTTTACCCATAGCTCCTGCGGAGGAGTAGGAACAACATTTGGCGGCGGAGCTTTTACAGTACCGCCATATTTTATATTTTTTTCAAGGATAGAACCGGGAGTTTGCAATTCCCCTTCAGGAATTACTTTTTCTTTTCCCATTGCACTTTGGAAGTAATCTCTCAATCGCTCCCAACCTACTCTTGTACCATCGGCATTTTTTTGTTGTGCATTTACTTTACCTACTTGTGATTTTGCAAATGCAACTGCCCGGCGCAATTCAGGTCGTACCTGTTGTGATCCGGGTTCTTCTTTTGCCTGCACAGTTTCATTTTCTTCTTCTACTCTTTGCAGTTCGGGTTCTTCCTTTTCTTGTTTTGATTGAATTTCTTTTTCTTCAGCATTGCGCTGAACGCTTGTCGATAAGAATGGTTGAACTGATTTGCTCTTGCCTTGTTGTATAGTGTGAGTTAATTCATGGGCAAGCAAATGTTTTCCTGACTCAGTTGCAGGATTGTATTTACCGGAGTTGAAATAAATATTACTGCCATGGGTAAATGCCTGTGCGCTGATCTGCGAACTCAACTGAACCGCAGTTGTATCAGTATGTACACGTACCTGGCTAAAGTCGGCGCTGAAACGGCTTTCCATAAAACTACGGGTGCCATTATCAATTGCACGACCACTGTGTGAGCTACTATGTAAATCATTTACAAATCGGGGGGAAGTTCGTGGCGGGCCCCGTTCTTTGCGTGCAAGAAAAGTAAGCTTGGGATGAACAGTTGTTTCCTGTTCCTTTTTATCGTCATTAGTTACACGTTGCAAGAACGATGAATGTATTGTTTCTTCTTTCTCACATTTATCACATTTACGTTGTACCTCATCATCTTCCATTTTGCTTTGCAAATGTTCTTCTTTCTCTTCAATCCGTTGTATCAAAGCTCCGCTGCTATTCACAGAAAGTTTTGCTTGAACTTCATCATCGTCTTCTTCTTTTCGTTGCAGCTTATCTTCTTTTTCGCATTCATTACATTTACGCTGCAATTCATCATTGGGTGGTGTTGCTGTTGCAGTCTGTACAGTTGGTTCGCTCGTTTGCATTACCCTGTCAGCCGTAGCATCTGCTTCTTTTTCCATCGGGTCACCCGGTTGGCTAACTTGCAGCTTAGGTTGTATAAAAGAATTTGAAGAATTAGTTGAGCTAAAAAAATTATGTTCTCCCTTTGTATGAATAAAAGAAGTATGAGCAGCAGGCGATGATTGCCTGCTTCGTGATACCGTTCTTATTTTATCAGCCTTTTCGGCCATATTTTAATACCAATCGATTTGTATTGCTTTTTTCATCCAGGGTAAAAGGATAAACCGGAATGTCCATGGCACATACTCTAATAAAAGATCTATTGATTGTTGCTCGGGTTGTAATACAAACTGATCATCTTGCTCAATAAGTTTACCAGAACGTTGTAAAAAAGATCCTTGTAAACCTTTGGTTGAAGTATTTTTTAAAACCTCCCAGTTTTCAATGATTGATCTTAACAGGTCTTCACATTCTGTCTTTTCCTGTTCCGTAATTTGATATGAATTGATCACAGGCATTTGTAAGGGCCAGCCACTAAGCAATTTTGGAAAAATCAATAGTTCTTCCGTCGGATATTCTTCATTTGTTACAAGATAATGCAACAGGTAAATTGCATGTTGTTGTTTCCATTTATCAGCAAAATTATTTTCTGTTATTAACCCGGTTTTTTTAAAAAAAGAAGGAAGCCAGGGAGCCAGCAGGCAAATTCCGGCGTTTGAAATAAAAATACCTTCGTCTCTTGCTGATTTATCATTTATAGCATTAGTTAATTTTTCTAAATTATCAATTTGCTTTTCAAAGAGCTCTTCTTCTTTAGATCTAAGATTTTGCAAATTTGATTTGCCCGTCTCACTTAACTCTGTTGTTTTCTTTTTTAATTGCCGAATAACATCTTCTGTAGAAATTATTTTCCCTTTATTTAAAATAAAATGTCGGGTGATATCCTGCCATAAGACCTGGTTATAGTAAGTTTCAGTAATTGCAGGAGAAGATATCTTTTCTTTTAACCCTAAGGCAGCATCTGTAATTATTAAATTCATCCAATCAATATTAACTTCCGGGGCAAGTAATCTTAAATGAATTTTCCTTATTTCAACATCGGTACTTGCAAGTCTGAGGATCGCATTATCATCTGCTTCATAAAATAAAAAACTTTTTAGCATCTTTTTTCCATTCTCATCCAGTGTCTGCAGATCCTTTTTTATTTCATTTATGCTATTGTAAATGCCTGCGGGTAATATTCCGTTTTTCAAAAACCATGTCCAGGATTCAACGAGATGTTTATGTTTTTGTTGTTTCCTGTTTTTATTTCCAGCCTCTGCCTGCTTTAATTGATTATCGAGATGTTCAAGAATTTTTTTTGCCCAATCTTCATCCGCAAAATTTGCATTGATCTTTCCAATATCAAGTTCAAGTTTATCTATTGTCACCACTTCATCTGAAAAAAAATATTTGTCCATTTTTTCTGCCAATACGGGTAACACGTAACGAGTGTTGATATCTTCCAATCGGTTTTGAATATCCAAAGCAGTTTTCTGCTTCCTGGTTTTTATTTCATACCGCTGTTTTTGAATAATATGGATATTCTGATTCATTACTATTTATATACAATCAAATTCCGAATTGTCTTTGAATAAATGGTATGCCTCTTCTTTGCAACAAACCACCAATCTCTGCAGCATCAGCAGCAGTAAATACCCTTACATCTATTGTTTTACCTGTAGCTAGTGGCATCGTTCCATTTAAACTCAATGCAGCAGACATGATTTCATTGAACCTTGCAATTGTATTAACGGCGGTTGCGCCTCCTTCTATGCCCACAAGGAATGAAAACTGGGATTCAGATCGTTTGCCTTTAACTGAATGTACCAATGCAAGAATATCACTGTCAGATACTGTTAATGCTGTTGCAAACTCCATAGATGTAGCCACATCTCTTACTACCAACCTATGCACAGACATGATCTCTTGTGATTCAAATACCCGCAGGTTATCATTGAATTTTTGAGGATTATCATTTATAAATGAAGAAACGCTGCCAGTATTCATCAAAGAGAATTTATCAGGAGGCGGTGGTGGCGCTGCTGCTGCTGCCGCTGCCGCCGCTGCTGCTGCTGCTGACATTCTCCGCTCTTCCGCTAATCTTCTTTCTTCGGCGGCTGCTCTTTCACGAAGTATTACTTCCAATCGTGCATTGGACGATTCTCTTTGCAGTTCTCTAAACACACCGGTTCCGGCGGTTCGTGGTGCAAATAGCATTGCTGACCCCGGAGGACCTGCTTTAGTTCCGCCATGAACACGTAATACTTCTGCACCGGGGGCAAAGACCCTTGCTACCATTATATTCGGTTGGTCAGGGCTAATATATACGCCTACTTTTACACTTAATGTTTTAATAGGTTGCAATACTATCGGTAAATTAATATCAATGAACCCGGTTGTTATATCTCTAATGACTGTTTGCAGATTAGCGGCTGATACTGTTAGTCTATATGTCCGGCTGTCTTCCAGCTCAACTTTGTAATTATTATCTTCTACAATAACTGGTTTATCATCAATAAATACTTTGGCATTTAAAACTGGCTGATTATTGAAGTCAGTAATCGCTCCTAACAATACAACATCCTTAGTAAGTTTGTAACTGAGAGTTAATGCACCAGCTTGTACATCTATTGAATCTGTTTTTGTATAAAATCCTGCTTTTGTAATTGTCAACGTAATTTTTGTATTGGCTCTCACCTGCATTGTTACTTCGCCGGCATTGTTGGTCTTCGCCGATGCATCATCTGTTTTTATTTCTGCATCGCTGATCGCTGTTCCCATTGAATTGGTTACTTTAACAGTAAGAGCAACCATAGGTATTTCAGCTTTCTTAAGCAGCGTTACTGTATGTGAAATATTATCTTCACCCGAAGTAATAGAAACTTCGAAAGGTTCGAAACCAGTTGCAGATACTTTTAATACAAGGAAAGTATTTGGCGGAATTATTTTTCTGAACCTTCCATTTTTATCAATATGTAACTCTTCGCCGTTCAATGTTACTTTGGCAGTATCAACAGGTGCACCATCTTTATCCAATACCTGTCCATCGAGCCAAAGCGTTTGGATGACCCCTAATACAAATTGTGTTGTATTCATTCCATCACTGCACCTGTATGGAAGACAAAAATCAGCTATCACATTCGTATTCCTGTCGAATACAATTACAAATGTTCCATTTTTCCATACACCGGCTTTATGTTCAATGCCCGGATGCAAAGCGATGAACTGGCTAAGATTGTTATTAAAGCCTAATTCCCGTTCACGTTTATCCCTTTCATCATCAATAGCGGGTATTTTTTCAAAATCACATTCATATAATAAACGTTCGAGATAACCTATTGATTCATCCTTGTCCATATTGTTACCTACCAACATCGATTCGAATGATTGCGGTTTTGCGTAAGTGATAAATTCTTTGGTTTCATTATGCATATCTTCCAAACAATTTTTATAATCAGCGCTATTAAAATCATTAAAATCTTCTTTCAGCGTATTGATCAGTTTTTCGATAGCAGCTATTAATTTTAATACATAAGGAGAAGCAGATGTGGGAACTAACCTTGTGCCTGATGTGCCGATTATATTTCCAAGATCACGGGTTGGTACTTTAGCACCGGTACGGTCAGTAATATCTGCCGCCGAATCTCTTACACCCAGGTTAAGTGTTTGCACTGCTTTTGATGAAGCTTTCATCATAACAGTAGGCTTCACTCTTTCACTTTTAAAGAAAAAAGCTCTCGGCGGCAAGGTTGTCCTGATGAAAATATCTTCCTCCCGGTCTGGTGTTATATCAATTTGAACTGGCGGCAGGGTAATTTTTTTAGTAAGACGAATATTTTTAAAATAATTAAGTTCAGTGGTCAACAGGCAAAGCACTTCCTCACACATTACATTGTACATACTGTCAAGATCATTAAACTTCAATCGCATTTCTTTAATTACTAACTGTGCAACCTTGTTCAATCCCACTAACTGAACATCGAACGGGAGATTATAATTGTTAATATAAGTACGAAGTTCTTTGAATACCTGTCCATATTGCATCCCGCTATAGCCTTCTATCCTGTAAAAATTACTTTTATCATGATTATATAATAATGGGAAAAATGAAGGATCGTCTTTTGAAAAAACTTTGCTATCGCTGAATGTATCTTTATCAGCTGTATTTGCATTGGTAAAATAATTGAACACCCTGCTAAGTTTGCCCTGCCTTTGCCATTCGCAATTCCATACATTCAACATACTGGATCTATTATCATCATCCTCCGCATAATAAAATGGAATTGATTTTTCTGAAAGAGCTTGCCCGGGTTCAATGCTGGGTGTTATTTTGATATCTGATTTATTAATATCAGGCCTGAAATTTTCAAGCAGGCTGTTAAGCCTTTTGAATAATATTTGCAGATTATGAAAAGCTTTGCGCTGTCCTTCTACATTTCTCGAGGTAACAAAACTATGTCGATAAAGAGAAGGCGGAAAATTAAATGAATTGACAACAGGCGCATTTACTGCAGGAACTTCGCCTAATCTTATATGACAGGGATAAGAGCCCGAAGATGGTGCTTCATAAGATGCATATTCATGAACTGTATCTTGTAATTCCCGATAAGCTCCTGCATAATCGCAGGCAAAATCATATACGTATTGATATATGTCAGGGTTTTTTTCAAGAGGTACTTTATCAAGAATTTCAAGCAACTTCTTTTGAAAGTCTGCAACTGCAGTTGTATTTGTTTTAAGAATTTTTTTCAGGCTGTTATCAACCCCTGCTTTAATTTCTTCTAACCTGTTTATTAACTGGGCAATGGCCTTAGCATAAACAGCAGCCAGATCCTGGGAAATAAAATCTTCATCAGCAACTGTAAGATCAGGTCTTGGAATTATAATATCACTTAGTTGCCATGCAAGATTTATAGCGGCGGCGCCATCAAGTGAGGATGATTGATCACTTTCATTTTTTAAAATAATATCAGCATCTGTTTTTGAAGCAAGCAAAGGCTGTACATTATAACTGATCTCTTTTCCCAGGTCAATACAATCCTCTCCTTCGCAGTTTTTCAATTCTTTTACTTTTATTTCAAGAAAAAGAATGATCACATGATCATTTAGCTCGCCAGCTGTCAAATTTTTTACATTCACATCTGTTGTAGCCGGAGCAGATGATTCCATCAAAGAAAATATTTCATTAGCTGTTCCATTAAATAATGAATAAGCATTAGCCAGCGTTTCAAAATCTCCTTTGAAGGGAGACAACAGATTTTTCGGTTCAAACTTTTTTCTCCGGTTATAACTAATAAACCTTCTTCCTTTATCATCTGGTGCCGGCCAGTTGATCGTGTCGGGAACTACAAGGTAACCTGCAGAAGTAACCGCCACTCCTTCATATATGGAAACAGTTGTTGCAGAGTCTCTTTTTACATCAAGACCGCTAACAATGCCTGCGCCAAGCAATTGGTTACGGGTAAGCCTTCCTTGTTCTTCCAGGTATTCAATGAACTGGTTCAGATGTACATTACTTAACACCTGGTTGGCTTCAAATTGCGGAAGTTTGTTTTGCATAACAAAACGTTTTTAAGTTTTTAATTTCTTCTTTTATAAATTCTATTCATCCTGGTTCGGGTTAAATGTTCCTAATGCCGTATTACCAAGAAATACACGATTATCATTTGCTTCATCCTTATCACTACAATCATGCAACGTAGCTTCAGGGAAATCAGTTCGCAGATCCTGCATGGTTACAATTAATTTTTCAAGCGCAGCAGAATATTTTTTTTGTTTAGCATCACCAGGTACAGGCAATGCTTCGTTGTATTCGGCTTTTGCTTTCATCCAATCGGTCAAGGCCGTTTCGAATTTTTTCATTTCCTCCTTATCTATCCAGCATATTTTTAAAAAGACATGAGCCGGCGCTTCGCTGCGAAAAAGTGTTTCCACATAACTGCGGAAATGCATGTTCTTAAATCTTTTTACCCAAAATGGAAGTATAACTGATATCTTAAATGAATAAGGATCTTCTTCACCGCAATGATCACAGCCAGCATCAAGGCAAACACTTAATAATTGATCTTTATCTTTTGTGGGGCGAAGCAGAATATGTTCAAGCAAATGAAAGCCGCCATTTCCGTTTTCATCAATATCTGACAGCTTTATATTTTTGGTAAACCCTATTCCTAGTAATGCCATCATTCGTCGTGCAAATCCTGAAATATCTTTTGTTCCAAGTATTTCTTTTTCGTTTAAAGAATAATCGCAAGCCTTATTGCGTTGGCTGCTTAACTCAGGATAGTTTTGAAGAAAGTTCAGCTTATCTATTATTAGTTCATGCGATACTTCTTCATCGCTTATAATTTTTTCATCTGGCAAGGCATACATATACATGGCATAATCACTAAAGCTTTCGGCAAATCTTGAAATAAGATGATCAAGCAAACGATTACGGCGATCCAAATAAGTAAATGTGGATTCCTTTAGGTATTCAAGTCCTGTTTTTTCTTTCAGATGATCTTTTTCCTGCTCTGACCGTTCTGCTATAAAATCATCGGCAAGTTTTTTTCCAAGAAAATCTTTTTGCCAGAATAATTGTTCAGCATCTTTATCAGAATAAAAATACTGCGTGAAGTAGGTTTGTTTTTTGTCAGTTTTCCATGAAAGCAGATCTTTTACATGCAGCAATTGGCTAAAGTAATCGGCAAGCAACTGATCAAAAAAAGTAAGATACGCTTCCAATTGTTTTACTCTTGCCTTTCTTCCGGGTAAAACATTGGCAGGAAGATCTTTTTCTCCCAAACCATATACCATTGGGAATTCATTAAGAATGGTATAATGTTTTTCAAGACTCCTGTATTTTCCATTTGGAAGTTCAATTGTATTTGATGGGTCTTTATATTTTAAGTGAGTTTGTAATGCCTGCTGCAATCTTAGTTTATTAATTGATTCCTGGAGCCGGGCATTCAGCGGCAGATCATTTTTAAAATAAAGCAGCTTGCATTTTTCCCTATCGAGTTTTAGTTTATGATTAGGTGTTACTGCTATTTTCCAGGTATTAGCAACCGGTTTAATAACTCCATTTTTTGAAATTGAAAATTGAAAATTGCGAACATTCTTTATACCGGGAATATCCATCAATAAGCTAATGATATCTGAAGTATAGTATTGCTGCTTCAGATCAGCCTCCTGCATAGCTTCGTTTGTTAAGAACCCATGCTCAAGCAGTGGTCCATTAAAAATTTCTTCAACAGGTACATTTTTATCAAGCAATTCTTTTAATGTGCTAAACTGAACCGGCGGCAATAAATAATTTTCAACAGCAGAAAAAATTTGTGCTTGTATTGATTCAATGTCTGCATTCACATCAACATCTATATCAATGCAAATGCTCATATCTTCTGTATCAACCGTACTAATGTTATGCAAAAAATCTTCACACAGGTTACGATGTTCCAGCAGCTTTTCTCTTACCCTTGAAAATATTTTAAATATCTCACGTGGACGCTGACAATAACGTTTTATTGCTTCTTTTGCAAGCGACCCATTTATTGAATCGATCAATGATTTGCCCACAACAACATCTTTAAACTTACCCGGCAACTTTGTCATCTTCACAATTACGTTTTCCAGCACCTTTGTATTTGTTCCATATTTGATTGTCCATCTTGTTTCCCATTTAGACCGTTTCAGTTTTTCAAATATTTTGAGTGGTGTATTAGCAGGCACAACAAGTTCAACGGTTACTTCTGATATTTTTTCAGCATTGAACATTGAAATAAGTTCATTGCCATTTTTATCAACAGAAGACCAGTGAGCAAAAGTGATCTCCGCTTCTGAAGAAGCCAGATCCCCACTTATGAATTTTATCGGGACAACCGTACTATTCAAATCACCAAAAAGCGGATGCTCATCCAACTCGATCTTTACTGCATAAAGTCCTTTGATATTTACTTCTTCATTTTCTCTTACATGTTGCCTGTCTTCAGGTACCGGAATTACAGTATCAATTTGTGACTCATGCACCAATAGACTCTCTTTGCAATAAGCAAACAATCGTATCCCTTCGCCCCAGGTTTTTTTATTTTCATCTTTAGCAAACAGCCATGCATTTCTTATACCGGGAATATCAACCAGCAATCGCCTGTAATCATTTATCGTTATTGGATCAGAAGTAAAAATTTTATTTGCAGGATGAAACGCATTCGAAGTAATTGATCCATCTTCTTCCCTTACCATATCATTCATTGAAAAGCCTGTACGATAACCAAGATCCATCAGCGCATAGCAAAGCACTTCTAATATAGTAATACCAGGATCATGAAGATTATGATCTGTCCATAGTTTGCCGGAAAGCTGCTGAATATATGTAAGTCCTTTTTCACGCAGGTAATTAAAATCCTGTGTGGCAGGCAATGAAGTTTTTATTATCGTATTATTAACTGGCAAGTGTCGGAGCAGTTATGAATGAATTAATATCAGTTTGCGATGTCTTTTTCAATTTTCCATCTACCTTATGTGATTGTGCTGAAATAAGTATTGAAGCAGGCGAGGAAGAAGCAGCTGTATCACCTGTAATGGAGTTTTGATGACTGATCTCAAGCTTTTCCACAAAATCGATATACGGAAGTTCTTCAATGAAATCAATCAATGCGGCACGGTAAATAACGCCACCGAAATCCGGTTCTAGTCCATCTTCAAATGCCCATGGAGAAAGAAAACGCTTAATATCAGTTTGCAATTTTTTTTCATAAAAAGATTCATCCATTATATCAGGTCTGAATGTGACAATGGTATCTACTGTCACTTCTTCAAACAAAGGATTCATTACATTGACCTTTGCAAAAGGCGAATTGAGCTGAGTTATGAATTCAGTTATCTCTGTCAATTTCGATTTACTTACTAAAGGTTTGTATAATGAAGATTGCGCCGCAGTTTTTCCAATAACGAGTATTATCATTTCTCCGGCTTTTGAAACGATCATTTTTTCATCTCCTTTTATTTTGAGATGTGCATGATTCAATACTTTTACTTTATATATTTCAGGAAATGTTTCAGCAATAATATGTTCATAGTCCCATGCACTAACTGCCCGGCCTTTGTGGCGCAGTCTTTCACTTGTTCTTATATAAAGTTTTGCACTTTCTTCTTCAAGCCTTCCTCCAAATGATGCAAATGATTGCTGAATTTTTTTAATCGAAGCTTGTTTTGGAAATAATTGAGTAATTGTATTAGCCGCTAAATTGCTTCCAAGACTTGCAGCATCATTACCGTTGTCAATAAATTGTGCAAGCACAGCTTGTGTATTTACAGAAAATACTTTACAAACGGCTTTGGATTCATTGAATTTAATGGCGGCCCGGATCCAAAATTGCCCCGCTGGCAATAAAGTATTTATTGTGCAATCATAATCCGGGGAAACAAACGACACCATTCCTGATTGTATCAATCCCTTTGTTCCATCTTTAAATTGTGATGAATCAAAATTTTGCCATGCGTTGTTATGAAGAAATGTCCAGCTTACTTCAGGATTGGGAAGTGTAGGATCAGCGCTGCCTTCCTCAACTTGTACCAGCACATTAAGACTTTGTGCCTGTGCAAGATCTTTAAACCCGATATAAAGTTCGCCTTCACATGGAGTTGATGGAATAAGAAACTTTTGCGTATCAACCTCTTTATATCCATGCGGATATTGACAAAAAAGATCGTCGGAAGAAATATTTTCTGTGATTGTGCAAGTAAGGTTGATACTTTTTATAACCGGCGTATAAGGAGGCGATGGCAAACCGAAATTTGCAATCTCATTCATTTTACCTCTTATACTTCGAATACGATCGGCAACCCTTATTTTAGAAAAACCTCTTTCTCCTTTTTTGCCAAATGAACCGCTCATTGATCTCTCAAGCGTTTCAAGTTCATTTTCTATGGTTTCTATTCTGCTGACTATTCCATCGGGCACTTTTGCGCCCTGAACTTCAAGAGCAATTTTGGCAATGTCTGTACCGTAAGTGAGATGACCAAGATCAGATTCCAATTTTATTTTGATCTTTTCGGATTGAAAGGTGATTGGGTTAATGTTTTCAAGAATATCCAATGAGGAGGTTAACTGATTTGAGGAAATGGTTTCGGTCACTGGTGAACGTCCGGGAAAATCAATGCTTACATCAAATGAAGCTTCAGTAGCTGATGCCCACTCAATTTGGGCCTTCAGTTCAGAAACAGTTTTTCCTTTTAGTATCGGTTCAATGATCTTTAACCAGGTTCCTCTTTTTGGTACTCCTCCAAATGCAGGAAAAGAAGCTGAGAGATCTGTCATTCCTAACACTGTTTCCACCTTACTTACAGGAATAGTTTGATTTACCAGCTTTATAGATAGTGTTTCTATTTCTGAAACCTGCAGCGCTTTTATATTATTAAAAAAAACATCGTTTATAATTCGCTGGTCCTTTCTGCCAAATAAAATGCTGACATGCGGAGATGATCTTTTTATTTTAGTTTTTTCTGGTACTGTAAATTCAAAACTCAATTGGTTATTTAAATAATTGACATTTCCCGGCCCGAGAATCAATGGTGCTTTCTCAGTGAGAATTTCTAATGTGCAATAATTTTCAATAAACTTTTTCAGATCATTGAATCCTGCTGTGTTCTTAAACTTCACAGCTATTTGAAATTTATTTTCTGATGGCGGCGCTTCAAGCAATAAGGCAGAATAAAAAGAAATTCCTATTTGCGCATCGGTAACAGCTTCGCCTGATGTGGTTCTGAACGCATCCCAGCTTTCACCCGGTTGTAGTGGTTTGCCATTACCATCTGAAGAATTAGCCTGTGAACTTGCAAATATTCCTAATGGCTCACCCGCCTTTGTTCTTTCGTTTTGTTGTCCTTCCTTGTTTTTTATTAATGTAAATGATCTTATTTCTCCCAACACTGCTTTGTTAACAACAATGTCCTGCTGAGTTTTATAAAAAATATCTTTCCCTTTAGCGTCTTTGCCTGCAGCAAGCAAACTGCCGGTTTTAATTAAATACTCATTTACATTTTTAGCAGGCTCAAAGGTCACATAGGCTTTTGATGGCTGATAAGGTTTTAATTTAACATTCAGCACTTGCTTATAATAATAATCAAGATGCTTTAAGAGCAAAGAATTAATATCAGTTGCATGCTCCTGCAGTAATTGTAGAAATGCATAAAACAAACCAACATGAGGTTGATGTCCGTCATAAATTGTAAGACTTAGCCGGAGATGTGCTTCTGCATTATCATGCACTTTCGCATAAATCCTAAGTAACTGCTGGGCAAGATCATCAAGATATTCCGTAGCTGCATTAATTCTATCAAGCACTTCATCTTTTTTGCTGTCTCCAAAAATAAACTGGCCATCATCCACCAATTTACTATCAGTTAATAATATTTTGGATAATGCTTCATTGTTGGTCTCAATGCTTGCAATGATCGAAGTCCGCTTACTCAACGTCATGTCTTTAAAAGAAAAAATACCAGCAGCGCTAAACAGATCTTCTGATGCTTTAGTGTATTTTTTAAGCAGATCATAAATAACGTCAAGGTTAGCGGTCGTATACAATGCTTTCAGATCACTTTCCCAAGGCAACAATTGTTTACTGTAATTAAAAGCATCTGTCAATCTGCCAATAAGTGTATACAGGAAATCAAAACGCCATGTAAAATACTTTTTGTTTTCTCTCTCTGCTGTTGCGGCTGTTGCTTCAACGGCCTCCGTTAATTCATGCCAAGCATCCTCCCAGTGTTTTGGTTTATCCGCCGCAATTACTGCGAGATGATAAGAAACATCATTCACCAAGAAATTTTGCCAGTTACCAGCCGGCAGACCTTTTTCATTATAATATATAAGATATGCTGAAAGCTTTTGAGCAAAAACGATATAATCCGCAATGCTCTGTTCAATAATGGAAACATTTTTCCCCATCAGGCTGGCATTATACCTTCCCGGCTGAGATGTGCCCGAATTGCGTGGATAATTTCTTATATCGTATAACTTTTTAGCCATTAATATTTCAGGTAGAATGGATATACATAATTAAATTTTGAATTGGTAGAACGAATTGTGTAATCAATAATGATCAGCACCCGTCCTTCCACTGCTTCATCCATTTGTACTTCTATGTTATCTGCTTTTATTCTTGCTTCATGATACATGATGGCAGATTTAACCAAATGTTTCAGGTAAGTTTTAAAATGCTCATTCATGCTTTCAAACAACATTGAATCAAGATTGCATCCGTATTCAGGCTGCATCACTCTTTCCTGCAAGGCGGTGGAAAGAAGAATATGAATACTTTCTTCAATGTCTTTTATCCCGGACACCATTTTAAGATCATCACCTCCCTGCGAAAAAGCAGGCGGAAATCCCCAACCGGTTCCTATCAATGCAAGATTTTCTTTTGCCATAATTTCTATTTTATCCCGCCATTACATTTGATGCACCGACAATTATACTTGCCCCGCATGCAGCCATATCTCCCACACGAAGCAAAGGCCTGCCGCCAACCATCACACCTGAGCTGCCCGCAGTAAATGGTGTCGTCGTTGGATGAGGCGTTGCTGGTGTTGGCACAATTGCACATACATGCATATCACCAACAACAGCCGCCGGCATTCCAGCGATCATTACATTACTTACACCAGGGCCCATTACGGTTCCTCCATGTGCTGTACTATCTCCAACTCTTGCTGCGGGGGGCATGTTAATTTATTTATGTTTTTATTTTTTACTCAACTTTATTACTACTATTTAGCTTCCGTTGCGTCGCACTCTTGTACTTCTTATTCTTTATTCGGCAATTCCGGGCTTCAATCTATCGGTTAGCAAAACTATTCTAAACCTTGTCGAATCTCCAACCTAAGTCTCTCCGCCTCAGGCGGAGGACAGGGGGTTCACTAATTTATCATCACAACACTTCCTTTCACTGTTGTTGTTGCACTGCTGCTTAACTCAGCAGATGCAGAACCTTGTGCCTTAAAAGCAGCACTCGCTTTTGATTCAATATTTATCCCTTCCAGTTTTATATCGCCGGTTGCTTTGATCTTTACATCTTTGCAGCTTTCCATAGAAATACCATCACTGTTCATTTCTATTTTATTTCCATTCTGATCCTGTATAAGAATTGATTTCTCATCTTCACTCAATTGGATCTTATTTTCTGCCGGCGTTGTGATCAGTATTGTTTTTTTATCATCATCCAATATCACTTTCATTTCGCTTCTTGTCACCCAGCCTTTTTGATTATTATCATCTTTTGCTTCTATCGGAGCTGCATTCTTACTACTGTGCAAACAGCCCAATACTACTGCATCTCTCGGATCGTCATTTATAAATCCAATGATCACTTCATCACCCACTTCAGGACGAATAACAATCCCCCTGTTATTACCTGCATCAGGAGTTGCTAATCTTGACCAAACTCCTTCATCATCTTTATTTATTATTGGCACTTTCACTTTTATCCTGAATTCATTTTCAGGATCATTCTCCAATGCAGTCACAACTCCTATTTGTAATCCGTGAATGGCAGGCATCATTGATGCAGCCGGCTTGTCATCGATCTCCATTTCTGCTGCATACCATTCCGGGCTTTGTCCAAATTGTATATCAGTATACCAGTTACCTTTTGATATTTCATGACGAACCGCAACTGCCATTATATTACCCGCAAACCTTGCTCCTACACCTTCTAATCCTACCACATCACCGGGATTCACTTTTCCATTCCCTTGTATTTTTACACGGCCCCTTATTTTTGATAACCTGCTTTTCATAAGTTTTGCATCGGCCCATGCTTTCAATTCATCCTGCATAATGTGTCCCGAATGAAAGACTTCATAATCTTTTCCTGCAACCGCATCTGCAAGATCAGTTCCGCTTAGATCACCATTTAAAAGCAGTGATGGCTCTGAACTTGTTTCTTCAATTATTTCCTGGTCAGCGGCATTCCATGTTATTGCTTTTACTTGTTTGTGTTGCGTCCGTGCATCCATGTCTGCATCAAACTCAAATATGTTTGAAGGATACGTGGCTGTAACAACCGGTAACCCGGCAGCCGTTGGTTTCATCACTTTTATTGCAGCATCCATATTCGCCACTACCATTCCATTCATTTCAGCTCTTGCTACAATAAAATCCCAATCGGAACAATTGTATTGCACTAATTCTTTATGCTGAACTGTTGTTGCTGCTGCATCAGCAGTTAGTCCTGCATCGCCAATTAACTGCGACCATATATCACTGTCTTTCATATCCGCATAGTAGGCCGACTTTCTTACTGTCGCCATTTTAACAGCTTTGTCTTTACACTCAATGATCAGCACAGTGCTTTTTTTATTTATCCGTAAATGTTGTCTTACAATAATGCCTTTAAAAACAGTTTCAGATTGATCTTGATAACCAGCTTTTATTTCTACATCGGTTCCAGGTTTTGTAAAATCTTTATTGCTCCAGGGAAATTCTTCTTCTTCATGATTAGCATCAGTAAAAACAATTTCTGCAGAAGCAATTCGATTTAATCCCTTATGAATTACAACAGACAATACCCCGCTTGCCGGTGAAATTGTTTCACTACCAAGTATGATCTCGTAATTAGTAACATCCGTTGCGGTATCTGTTAATATATCCGGCATTTATTAAGGTAATTTTATACTTGATGCTGTTACTTTTTCTCTTATGCTGTTCAGGTCATTGGCTTCAGCAATTGCTACAGTTTGTGATACACCATTGAATGCCTGGAAAGCAATATTGGCTACACTTAATCCATCTTTTACAGGATCGCTTTCAAAGAAATCATCAAGGCCTTTTGTAAAATCATCGGGCTCATCTTTGCGTTCCTTAAATGTGGCGGAGATAGTTGCTCTTAATGGAATACCTGCTGCATTGAACAAAGTATAATTGACTGAAATGGATTCGATCGAACATTTGAGCATCATGCTTCCCCACATAAGTATCAGGTAACGAACCGAACCTTTTCCATTGCCGATCTTTTTATCATAGCCAACAGTCTTCTTAAATGATTCAACATCGAGAAGCACTTCTCTTTTATACCCTGCAGCCCCGGTACCATCAATTAAAAAATCAAAACTGTATTGCTGAGGTTCTATGTTTTTTACCGGCGATGATTTTCCATCTGACCCATCTGGTTGGTTTGTATCGTAATTGACTTTGTATTCCAGCTTATATGAAGTTGGATTGAACATTACAATATAAACCTGCGGCAAAGCCGTCAACTGTTTGGCGCCGGATTTATCAAAAGACAATATTGTCATCTTAAGTAAGCTCATACATCAGTTTTATCTTTCTTTTTTCTTTTCAAGAATTTCCAACACCTGTTGCACACACGCCGCCACTAATGATTCTTTTTCTTCGTTGTTCATCGGTGGTGCCGAAGATGCCGTATTCTCTTCTTTACCCTGCGAATCAGTAACAGTAGCTCTGATGACCAACTCTTTTATTATAACCGGCATAGAAAAAATTTAAAGTGTTCTGAAAAACTGGTAATACAATTCAATAGTTTCAATAACAATGCTGCTTGTTTCAGCATTGAAATTCGATATCGACCACTTGAGCGGGTAAGAATTTATAAACGCATAACTTTTAAGCGGCTCATGTTTCTCATTCATCAACGATACCACTACAGGAATTGGTTCTATTTCCAGGTTCTCAATTGCGTTGCTGCACCATTTATTAAGAACTTCGTTTGTTACAAATCCTCTTTTTAAAACAAGGTTGGGGTATGTAGACCTGATCGGTAATTTATAAGTGAAGCGATTTTCTCCACCCTCAGTTATACTTTCTGTTTCCAAATCAACACTGATACCGGATACATCCTGGAAACCTATGTTTACAGGATTACCCGGAAACTGGAACTGTACATTGAAATGAAAACCAACCGGAGGATATGTTGCCATAATGAATTATACTGCTTCGATCACTAAACCTTCGTGAGCAAGCTCAAGTGTTTCAATTGCCACTTCGTTAGCGTCACTTTTCAGATCTGCTGATTGAAGTTTTACCGGCCATGCATTTTTTACTTTCCATACGATCACCGGTTCATGATTTTCATTCAACAGGCTTACTGTAAGATCACGACGCTCAATTTTACCAAGTGATTTTGAGTTCCACCATTTGTAAAATTCATTGTCGGATTTAAAAGTGCCACGTTTTAAAGTGATGTTTCCAAACTTTTGCATCCCGGGCATCTTGATCTTTGAATATTCAGGGCTGTTGCCTTCACGATATTCGATCAGTTCATTTTCAACCGAAAGACCAGTTACTTCGGTAAATCCAAGGCGTGAACCTCCCCATTGTACCTGGTAGTGAAATTTTGGAAGCGGATATGTTGCCATAATAATTAATTAAATGTTTAAAAGATTTTTCTGTTTGCTATTGCTAATTGTTTATTGATTTATGATTCCTGCATTTTGTGTGAAAAACGAAGAACAATAAACTCAGCTGGTCTTACTGCAGCCATTCCTATTTCAACGATCATTCTTCCTTCGAGAATATCCAATGCTGTCATGGTTTGATTAAGTCCAACAGCTACGTAGAATGCATGTTCTGGTTTTGCACCAGCCAATGCGCCTGCCCGCCACTGAAGGATCAAAAAATTCTCGATCATTCCTTTTACTTTTATCCATGTGTTTGCATCGTTTGGCTCGAAAACAAACGGCTCAGTTGCTTTTTTCACTGACTCTTCCACCATATTGAAGAAACGACGAACAGAAATATATCTCCATTCATTATCATTACCTGCAAGAGTTCTTGCACCCCAAACTTGTACACCACGGCCTGTAAATGTGCGAATGACATTTATTGATTTACCAGTTGTAGAAACATTCAGATCTGTTTGCTCTGCATCACTTACTTTAAATACAGGCTCAATTACAGATTGCACGGTAACATTTGCCGGGGCTTTCCAAACTCCTCTTGTTCTGTCAACATAGGCATATACACCGGCCATTGCAGCTGAAGGTGGCAACTCAACATAAAGTTTACCTATCACTTCAGAAACTTTTGACTGGAAAGCGGGATTTACAATTCCGCTTAAAAGTGGTTTATTTTTTTCGGTGCTGTTGCCATTAACTGTAGCATTTTTTGCGTTCTTCTGTATTTTATCCTTGTTTACTCCATCAATGAACTTTTTGATCTCATCATTCAATCCTTTTTTAGTTGTATCAGTCAGCTTATCTGTATCAGTAATTTCTTTAACTACTTTATCAATATCATCCTGTATTGGTTTTACTACACTTTCGATAGGCTTCTTATTTTCATCTACCATATAAAACTGTAAGTTTTCCCAGGATCTTTCAATAAGACTGATCTTATCAGCTTTATTATCCTTGGTTACTTCTTCCATTGCCGTCCTTATCACATCGCCTAATTGAGCTGCATTAATGAACAGCAGCGCATCATCATAGCTTAATCCTTCCAATTCTCCATCTGTAGCGCCTATTTTATGATTGAACTTTACATTACTGTTCTCATACCGGTAGTTATAAGTTGTTTTGAGGTAAGGGAAATAGGCTGCACCATATTTTAGTTCTGATGTACCGATCTTTGATCTGATCGTATCAATACTTTTATCAAGATCAAGACCTTTTGTTTTATCATCTTCATCAAGATATGCAGGAAAAACATCAAGGATCGTAAAACGATCTTTCAGATCACCACATTGTAACAACGATTTTTTGTAGATGTCATAATATTTATCTGTGCTCTTTAAAGCTGCCAGGTCGGGAAATACAATTAGTGTGATCTCATCTATTTTCTTGATCTGTGTTAGTGCAGAAGAAGCTTTACTATCATCGTACAACTCTGCCTGCGGTGCAGCGCCGCCAGCAGGATAAACTCCTACTGAAAAAATATAACAAGGCCCTCCGCCATTATCAAAATAATTGCGAACGGCATGATACATTAGGTACGGAGATGCCTCAATTGGCTTTGCAATTACCGGGTTATTGTTGCCATCAACAACAACGCTGATCTCCTGGTAATAAGCATCGCCATAATATGTTTCATACTCGAGGAACGAGGTGATACGAATTGGTTTCTGTTTCAGATCATCCGGTATTATCCGGTCTGCTTTGCGGGTATGTCCCACAAATACAGGTATTGCAGTTTCCACTTCAGCTACAGAAGGTGGAAACTTGGCAATCTCTTCTATGTAAACTCCGGGGGTTTTGTACGATGTAGCCATGGTAATTTGATTTTTATATTTTTAAATTGTTAGATACATTTCACTGCACAGGTATTTTATAGTTTTCTTTTTTTGAGCGTCAAACGGATCTGGTTTCTCAAATGAGTTCAGTTTATAAAAAGCCGGATTTTTTAACACATCGATCAATGCAGTATTGTCTTTCTTTAATACTAATGTTTTAATTGGCTCTTCCGATAATGGAATTGGGTCTTTTGAAATAAATGCTGACTCCTTTTTCTCAAATGAAATTTTATTGGCCGAACTGTCGCTGATGGAATAATTATCCTTCATCAGGCGCAGGTTATACTTCCATAAAACAGAACGGTTGCGGAAATGAATTATAAAATTTCGAGGGGTCAATTTTGTTTCATCGTCTTTATCAGTTGGTAATTTGTCCGCATCAAGTATTTGCATTTCTTTTAGCAAGTCATTGCTATGATGGATTTCCATTATCCCCCATGATTTCTTTGCAAAAGGATCAGCATCATAATAGATTATTTGCTCATTTCCATTTACAGTTAATTTATACCTGCCGGCAGGTAAGCTTGAAAATATTTTCATTGTTTCACTCATATCATTGGCAGTATGGGTCAGGATCGTTTTTTTAAAATCTTCTTTTATATTATCAAAGGCCTCTACTTTTATTTTAGCCCCCTGGATCATTACAAGTGGCAATAAGTTTTGTGTAAAATCAATTAAGTTATCAGTTGTGCAATACTGAGTTTTATTGTCAGTAAGTTGTCTCCAAAAACTTTTGTCTGATAAAGGTTTGCTTTTCGTCCCGGCAGGGTTTTCCTGCAGGCTTTCATTTATTTCATTTTGCGCATTCACTACAAGATCACCCTGGTGATAAGTGACCTTATCATCATAACCCAATAAAGGTTTTGTGAGGTAGCGATTAGATTCTGAAAAATTATTGTTCTGGTTTGTAACATAAAATTTTTTATCCTTGTAATCCGCCTGGTCCCAATTAGTAAAATGAGTGAAATATACATTTTCACAAAAAAGATAAAACCGGAAAACAATTCCCGGAGAAATTTCAATAGAAGGTTTCCCATTTTCGGCAGGCGTAAGAATTATAGCTTTATTACCTGCTTGCCTGAATATTAAATGATATTGATTTAACAGCTGTATACAATCAGGTGTTGGTTTAATAGTAAAATCGTTGCATGCCTTATTAATATAATAGTCATGCCTGAGAGTGACAGTAAATAATATTTTATATGCCGATGTCAAGACACCTGGTTTTTGCCGATCGTATTTATTCCAATTTCCATAATTGGTTCGCCAATTGAATCTTCTGCTTCTTCTTCAATACTTACTACCCGCATTTTATATAAAACACTCGGCACATACTTTCCGCCAAGTATGCCCCATAAGTGGTTCATTTGTTCAAAATTCAGCGTATGAAGATCCAGTACCAGCCGTTCAATTTTTGGATCAAGAAGTGGGCTGTTCTGTGTATCAAAAACATATTTATGCTGGAAAAACTGGATGATAAATGAAAGTACTTTCAATGCTTCGCTGTAATCAGTTTGTTTCGCCGTTATTAAAAGATAGAGATTGAGATAGACCTTCGGGTTCTTGTAAAGGATCTTGTCATCGGCTCTTCTATAATTATCAGGTGATTTTGAAAGACGGTCTTCTTCGATATTCACTATGGATATCAATGCACGGGCTGCATTCGTGGCTGTATCACCGTCGCCATCCAGCACTTTTGCAATATTACCAACTTTGATAATTTCTTCACTCCCGGAATTGAGTTTTACTGAGAGGTAATTCTTCAATTCTTTTTCAAGAAATGCAAGTGCTTCTTTTATCATTAGCAGTGCTTATACAAATTATTAAATACACTACTATCATTGCCTTTATCGTTTTCGGGAAGATGCCGGATGATGGGAAACGAATATACAGACTGAGGCCAATACCAAACAATACCACTTTAGTGGTAATACCGATAAATTAATTTACGTAGGAATTTTTCTGTGCTGATCAGGTTATGAGCTACAGCGATATATTAATTTTTTCCTTGTATAATGATGACAATTTCACCTTTCACTGTTTTTTGTTTGAAGTGATCGCATACATCTTTTAATGTACCTCTTTTATTTTCCTCGAACATTTTGGTTAGTTCGCGGCTGACGCTGCATTGCCTTTCTTCTCCAAAAAATCGAATAAGCTCTTCCAATGTTTTTACCAGTCGTATTGGTGATTCATAAAAGATCATTGTTCTTTCTTCTTCAACCAAAGATCTTAAAAGGGTTTGTCGTCCCTTTTTTATTGGAAGAAATCCTTCGAATACAAATCGATTGGTAGGAATACCGCTATTGACCAATGCCGGAACAAAAGCAGTGGCCCCGGGCAAACATTCTATTCTGATATCATTTTTTATACATTCCCGAATTAATAAAAATGCCGGGTCAGAAATTCCGGGTGTGCCTGCATCAGTAACCAATGCCATCTTTTTCCCAGCCGCTAATTGATCAATCAAATGCTGTAACACCTTATGCTCGTTGTGCTGGTGATAAGGAGAAATTGGTTTTGTAACCTGGTAATGATTTAATAAATGAGAAGTTGTTCGTGTATCTTCTGCAAGAATAAGATCGACTTCTTTCAAAACATCTAATGCCCTGAGAGTAATATCTTTTAAATTTCCGATCGGGGTGGGAACGATATAAAGCATATTGAAGATTTCAGATTTAAGATTGTAGATTATTAATCAATCTGAAATCCGCAATCGTAAATCTAAAATTAATTTACAGATACTTCAAAATATTCCATCACGGGGTTTGCTAATAACTTCTTACTTGCTTCTTCAGCCAATTGCTTTGCTTGTTCTGGTGATGAAGCATTTAACTGAAGCGTAATATTTTTTCCTACTCTCACATCTTCTACGCCATTGAGGCCAAGATTTTGAAGACCTCCCATCACAGCTTTACCTTGCGGATCAAGTAACTCTTTTAATGGCATCACTTTTATCTGAACTGTATATGTCATGCGAATTTATTTTTAAAGATCAAAGATACAATAACGTAAGCCACGAGTAATATTGGAACTGCTATCCATTGCAAAAAAACAGCGGCAAGAATTCCAATTATAATAAGCACATATTTGGGTAAATTGTTTTTAAGACCAAAGTCTTTAAACTTAAAACTCATTAAGGGCAAATTACTTACCATTATAAATGAAAGAAGGATGATTATTAAATAAAGTATCCATTTATTTATTATATAATCTGTGATATTGATAAGATCAGGTGGAAATTTCAGAATGAGTGGTAACGATGCAACAAAAAGTCCGGCTGCAGGTGTAGGCAATCCTTTAAAAGAGTATTGTTGCGATTCATCTAAATTAAATTTTGCTAACCGCCATGCCGCGGCGCATGGAATTATTAATGCCGGCAAAAGAAATGCGATAGAAATATCCAATCCATTTTCTTCTTGTGCATAGCTGATCCTTAATAATTGATAAATGATCAATCCCGGAGCTACACCAAAACTTACAACATCCGAAAGCGAATCGAGTTGTTTACCCATCGGTGAGGTCGCCTTAAATAACCGGGCAAGAAAGCCATCAAAGAAATCAACAATTGCAGCACAAAAAATAAGAATTGCTCCCCATGTAATTTTTTCAGGCAGATCGACCATTGTATAACCTTCATTATTTATAAATGCAATGGTTTGCCCTGTTTGCAAAATAAAAATGATGGCAGTAGTGCCAAGAAAAAGATTAAGTAAAGTAAAGAGGTTGGGGATTTGCTTCATATTAGTCATCTATTTCTTCATCAAAGTTTCGATCTCTTCTACTGTTATAGGAATATTTTTCATCAAATCTTTATTCCCATTGCGGGTTATCCAAACATTGTTCTCGATTCTTATTCCTATTCCTTCTTGTTCAATATAAATACCAGGCTCGACAGTAAAGACCATTCCCGGTTTTATCGGTTCTGTCATTGTACCAAGATCATGTACATCAACACCAAGATGATGTGAAATGCCATGATAAAGATATTTTCGATAAGCCCTGTTATCGGGGTCTTCATTTTTTACATCAGTTTTTTTCAATAGCCCAACTTTCAAAAATAATTCTGTTGCTACATCGCCTGCTTTTTCATGATATTCCATAATAGAAATTCCGGGCTTGAGCATTTCCTTACAACGATTGTGCAGATCAAGACAAGTGTTATATATCTTTTTCTGTCTTGCTGTGAATTTTCCATTCACAGGAATTGTTCTTGTAAGGTCTGCATTGTATCCGCCATACTCAGCTCCAAAATCCATCAATATCATTTCGCCATTTTTACATTCCTGGTTGTTTGATATATAATGAAGAGTTCTTGCCCGATCGCCGCTGGCAATAATGCTTCCATAAGCAGCACCAGTAGCTCTTTGCATCAAAAATGTATGAAATATTTCTGCTTCGATCTCATATTCCCATACACCCGGTTTGATAAATTGAAGTAAACGCCGGAAAGTATTATTAGTAATATCAATTGCTTTTTGTAAAACTTCAATCTCCAATGGAGTTTTAATTGCACGAAGTCTTTTTAAAATCTGCGCACTGCGTTTATAATTATGCAAAGGATATTTTCTTTTCATTTCTTCTGCATAACGATAATCTCTTACCGGCACCCAATTAGCTTTACGGTCATGTTCGTTTGTATTCAAATAAATATTATCACTCCAGTGTATCCATTTTTGCAATAAAGGCTCAATGCTATCAAGCCACACGATATTTTCAATACCTGAAACAGCAGTTGCTTCTTCTCTGCGCAATCTTTTACCATCCCATTTTTCTTTCAATTCATTTGGACGAACCAGCACCAATACTTCACGGAATTTTTTTTCAGGATTATCCGGGAAAAGGATCAGCATACTGTCTTCCTGTATTACACCCGTGAGCCAAAAAAGATCTGAGTTTTGTTTGAACCTATGAAGCGCATCGGCATTGATCGGCAATTCATCATTACTATTAAAAATGGCGATCGAATTTGGCGTCATTTCTTTTATAAACCGTTGCCTGTTTTGAATAAAGATCTGCTGATTCAATGGGAGATATTTCATTGCAAAAATTATTTTTAAAGATAAGTCTGAAGGTTTAGTCAAATGTCTATCGTTATCCCCAAAAAGTTGATAAAAAACAACTAATAAAAATTTCAATCGCTGCTTTTGCAATACTACTATTAATCAATGACTTTTAGCAACAGACTATTTTTAAATTCATATCGTTATAATGTGTGTTACGAACACTTGTTTGTTTTGAATTGGGTTGTGCCCTACCTTTGCCGTCAACACATAAATTAAAAGCTTGGCTATGTCAGTTCCGACCATTTCTTTTCCTACCAAAAATCTCATGAAATCTGTTTTAAAGTTCTCCGAAAATGTTCATTATCAAACTTCTCCCGGCGATCTCGTTCTTGACACCCTTCGGCTTGGAGAAGGCGTTTTAAGCGATACAGGGGCATTGGTAATTCAAACCGGTGAGTTCACTGGGCGTAGTCCAAAAGATAAGTTTACTGTTAAAGATGAGATCACTCAAAACACAGTTTATTGGAATGAATTTAATATCCCGGTTGATGAAAAATATTATCATATCATTTATAAAAAAATGATCGATTACCTGGAGAAACTTCCAGAGCTGTGGGTAAGAGATTGCTATGCTTGCGCAGACCCCCGTTACCGACTTAATATTCGTGTAGTAAATGAAAAACCATGGAGCAATCTTTTCGCATACAATATGTTTTTAAGACCAACCGAAGATGAGCTTGAAAATTTCAAGCCCGAATGGCATGTGATAACTTGCCCTGGTTTGAAACTTGATGCCAAAGAATGTGGCACAAGACAGCATAATGTTTCTCTTGTTTCTTTTAAACATAAAATGATCCTGATCGCCGGATCAGGTTATACTGGTGAAATGAAGAAAGGAATCTTCACAATCCTGAATTACATTTTACCACAAGAAAAAAATGTGCTGAGTATGCACTGCAGTGCAAACATGGGAGAAAATGGAGATACTGCTATTTTCTTTGGTTTGAGCGGCACCGGCAAAACAACATTAAGCGCAGACCCAAATCGAATGCTGATCGGTGATGATGAACATGCATGGACATCAGATAATATTTTCAATTTTGAAGGTGGTTGTTATGCAAAATGTATTAACCTGACTGAAGAAAAAGAACCTGAGATCTTCCAGGCAATACGCCATGGCGCATTGGTTGAAAACACAAAATTCTATCCGGGCACTAATAAAATAAATTTTGAAGACGCATCGGTTACTGAGAATACAAGAGTTTCTTATCCTATAAATTTTATCAGTAATGCGCAGGAGCCATCGATTGGTGGTCTACCAAAAAATATTTTCTTTTTAACATGTGATGCATTTGGGGTATTGCCTCCTATATCAAAGCTAACTCCCGGCCAGGCAATGTATCAATTCATAAGCGGATACACTGCGAAAGTTGCCGGTACAGAAACTGGTATTACAGAACCAAAGCCAACTTTTAGTGCATGTTTTGGTGCGCCGTTCCTCCCATTACATCCGGGAAAATATGCAATGATGCTTGGCAAAAAAATGCAGGAAAATAAAGTAAACGTTTGGCTTATTAATACCGGATGGACAGGTGGCACTTATGGTGTTGGTAAAAGAATAAAATTATCTCATACCCGTGCGATGATCACTGCTGCATTGGAAGGCAAACTTGATAATGTGAGTTATGAAAAACATGAAGTTTTTGGCGTATCAATGCCTGTAAGTTGCCCGAAAGTTCCCCCGCAAGTATTAAACCCGCGGAATACCTGGGCAGATAAAAATGCATATGATGAAAAAGCAAAATGCCTTGGCGGATTGTTTGTAAAGAATTTTGAAACCTATGCAGCTGGTGTTTCTGAAGAAGTGCTTGCCGCTGCTCCCAAAATACAATAATGATCTATTGTTGCTTGCCAAACCCCGCATTCTTTGCGGGGTTTTTAATTTTAAGATTCTCTTTGAAATTTATTTACCAATTTGCTGTTATTATTAAGCCATGAAAAGATCAGTTTTCTTAACAGCCTTCGTTTTTCCTCTGCTCGTTTTATCGCAGTTGGAAGAGGATTTTATAAAATGGAACGAGAACCGGAGATTAACATGGGATGATTTCAAAGCAGCACCATTGAAAATGGGAAGCACCGCCGCAATGACTACCACTCATCTTGGTTTTTCCTATAACGTTGTAAATGGTAAAGTAACCTACAAAATCGACTGCCAGTTTGAAAAAAACAGGTCATGGGGTTTAGTAAAAAATGAGTGGATACTTAAACACGAACAAGGTCACTTTGATATTGCAGAAATTTTTGCAAGAAAATTGAATAAATCGATCAGTGAATACCAATTTAATAAAAACACATTTCAAAAAGATCTTGACGCTATTTATAAGTCCGTTGTTGATGAAAAAGAAAAATTTCAGCAACAGTATGATGATGAAACGGACTACAGCCGCAATAAAACAAAACAGGAAGAATGGCTGAAAAAAATTGAATCTGAGTTAAAACAAAATAAATCCTGGGCGGGCTATTGAGAAGGAATTATGAAAGTGATTGGTTGTTTTTTTCTTGTTCATAAACAGGGTTTTCAAACAGATACCTGTTAAATTAATTTCCACAAAAAAGAAAGTTGATCAGTTTTTCTCTTTTACAAAAACAAGTATTTGTCTTTTGCTTGATTTGCGTGGGGCTCCGTTTACGATCTGTGGCGCTAATTGCGGGGCATTTGCCATCATTCTTTCATTGATAAGATCAGTTAGAGCTTCACTTTTGGGGTCGCAGATTATATTTTTAGTAGTTACTACACCATCTGTTCCAATTTCATATTCTAATGTTACAGTATAACCACCTTTCTTTATCTTCTTTGTGTTCGACATTTCTGTATTAATGATCTTGGTGTACTCGTCAGTAAATTTTTTCCAGGTCCTGTTATTATCTGAATATTTTAATTCAGGCTTATCCAGGTTGCCTTGCTTAGCCGATGAATCAGACACAGTTTTATTAAACTGATCAACTTCTGTTTTTTTGGAAGAATCTTTTACGATTTTACTACTTGCCACTAATGCAGAATCGGCCTTTAACTTTCCACTAAAAAGAGAATCTCTCAAAGATTTTTGAGCAAAACAATTTGAACTGATAAATAAAACGGCTAATAAAAATAATCTGTTCATTTAGTAATAATAAAAGGTGATTGTAAAGGTATTTTTATAATCTAACTCCTAATGAACAGCAATTGTTAATTTTTGTGGCTCAATTAAAACAACCCGTAGATCTGGCTATCCACTTTGCGGATGATTTCTCCAAGATGTTCTTCATTCTCCGGGAATTTGTTTTTGTCGATATCAATTACCAGCAATGGACCTTCTTTGTATGCATCTATCCATTTATTGTAGAATTCATTTAATCGCTTCAGATAATCGAGCCTGATATTTTCTTCATATTCCCTTCCTCTCTTTTGAATTTGTCCCACTAAAGTTGGAACGGATGCTTTGAGATAAATAAGCAGATCCGGCGGCCTCACCATTTGTTTCAGCGTTTGAAAAAACTGGAAATAGTTATCAAAATCTCTTTTGCTCATCAATCCCATTTCATGAAGATTGGGAGCAAAAATGTGAGCATCTTCATAAATCGTTCTGTCCTGTATAACTGTTTCGCTTCCTTTTTGAATATCTACTAACTGCGATAAGCGACTATTCAAAAAATAAATTTGAAGATTAAAACTCCACCTTGGCATGTCTTCATAAAAATCATACAGGTAAGGATTATGATCTACATCCTCAAATTGAGGGATCCATTTATAATGCTTACTGAGCAATTCAGTGAGTGTAGTTTTACCAGCACCAATGTTACCAGCTATTGCTATATGCTTCGGTTTCGCTTTTGACTTTGCCATTTTCAAGTTTAGGTTGGCGATTCGTAACAGATTCAAGAGGCAGATAAATGTAATCTAAAATCTGAAACCAAAAATCTGCAATTAAAAATATTTTAACCCCATTGCTTCCCTTACCAGTTCCATTGTTGCCTTCGCACTTTTACGAGCTTTCTCTGCTCCCTGTTCCATTACCTGGCGCAGATAACTTTCATCTCCCAATATAGCATTTACTTTTTCTCTTATTGGTGAAATAAATCTTACCATGTCCTCTGCCAACTGTTTTTTCATATCCCCGTATCGTATAGTGCAATTGTTATATTCCTCATCAAACTTTTTCACCTTGTCTTCAGTACTTACCAATTTCATCAATAAAAAAATATTTTCAATATAATCAGGTTTAGGAGAGTTAGGCTCAGTTGGGCCGCTATCTGTTTTTGCCCTCATCACTTTTTTCCTGATAATTTCATCTTCGTCGGCTAAGTAAAGTGTGGCATATTGATTTTCACTTTTACTCATTTTTCCTGCGCCATCAAGACTCGGCACCTTCACCAATTCAGATCCATAATTAAAAGCAGAAGGCTCTGGGAATACATTGCCATAACGATGATTAAAACGATTAACAAAATTGCGGGCCATTTCAAGATGCTGTTCCTGGTCTTTGCCCACAGGTACTAATGAGGCTCTGTGTAAAATGATGTCTGCAGTTTGCAGAACAGGGTATGTCAATAAACCAGCATTACTATTATCAGGTTGTAACCTTACTTTTTCCTTAAATGTCGCAGTCTTTTCCAATTCACCCTTATATGCCAGCATATTCAGGTACAAATACAATTCACTGGTTTCATAAATATGACTTTGGCAATAAAGCGCCACTTTATCGGGATTGAGACCGCAGGCAATATTTTCTGCCAATACCCGGTGGACATTTTGTTTCAATTCCTTAGTATCCGGATGTGTAGTAAGTGAATGCAGATCGGCCACCATAAAAAAACATTCGTATTCTTCCTGCATCCGCACATAATTTTTCAATGCCCCGAAATAATTTCCGAGGTGCAAAAAGCCCGTTGGCCTGATGCCGCTCATTACTATTTCTTTCTTTTTTATCATGCGGCGGCGAAGATAATGAGAGTTTATGGTTTATCGTTTTTCGTTTGGCGTTATTCCCCTCATAGAACCATTCATCAATCAACCGGAAAATCCTTTACCGATCATCCCGAAACCATAAACTAAAAACTATATTTGTCAGATGGAAGTAACCGGTGCTTTGATAGACAAACTGGCTCATTTATCGAGATTGGAATTTAACGCTGCTGACAAAGAAGAAATAAAGAATGATCTGCAGCGGATGATAAGTTTTGTAGAAAAATTAGACGAACTTGATCTTGAAGGAACTGAACCACTGCTGCACATGTCTGCCAATGTAAATGTGCTTAGAGATGATGAAGTAAAAGGCTCAGTGAGTCGTGAAGAAGCATTGAAAAATGCGCCGGCGCATGATGATAAATTTTTTAAAGTACCTAAGGTTATTAAAAATCCTAAATAATAAATCACAAGTTCTAATTCCAGGACTTTATTGGAATTTTGAATTTGAACAATGGAATTTATGCAAAGCATTATACATCTGGACAAGATCAAGAAGAGTTATTTCATGGGCAAAATGGAATTAGAAGTCTTAAAGAGTATTGCTCTTGACATTAATAAAAATGAATATGTCGCTTTAATGGGTCCTTCGGGTTCGGGCAAAAGTACCTTGATGAATATCATTGGCTGTCTTGATACGCCTACTTCGGGAACTTATATTTTAAATGGACATGACATTAGCCAAACCATAGACAACCGGCTTGCAGAAATAAGAAATAAAGAGATCGGGTTTGTGTTTCAGCAATTCAATTTATTACCAAGATTAACGGCATTGGATAATGTTGCCTTGCCACTAGTTTATGCAGGCATGGGCAAAAGGCTTCGTACTGAAAAAGCAAAACATGTAATGGACCTGGTAAACCTTACTGATCGCAGCCACCATAAACCCAATGAATTAAGCGGCGGTCAATGTCAGCGTGTAGCAATCGCCAGAGCATTGGTAAATGATCCTTCTATTATTCTTGCTGATGAACCTACGGGTAACCTTGATACAAAAACCTCTTACGAGATCATGGAGATATTTAACACGATACACTCCAATGGCAATACGATTGTGCTTGTAACACACGAAGAAGATATCGCCAACCATGCTCATCGTATTGTAAGGCTTCGTGATGGTATCATTGAATCAGATAAAAA
>Ga0070698_100000586_pt1 | contig 39077 bp, 40 predicted proteins | sample KBSK1502metaG_FD_65477 | JGI IMG/M metagenome (GOLD analysis project Ga0070698, IMG submission 65477) | Corn, switchgrass and miscanthus rhizosphere microbial communities from Kellogg Biological Station, Michigan, USA - KBS K1-50-2 metaG | ecosystem: Host-associated > Plants > Roots >...
ATTCCGCATTCGGAATCAGGAATCGCCGAAGGTGTCCGGTTCGACCGCCGGCCGTTCCGCGGTCGCCTACTCGCCCCAATTGATCGCTCAATTGCTGGACACGCCTGGAAGCGAAATCGACAAGGGCATCTTCTTGGGCGCGCGTGAGCACGTAGGAAGTTGTGAATGGCATCCGCGGCTCAGTCGGATCGATCGCTTCCTCGGCCTCGGGTTTCGGCAGAAGTTCGTCGCGAAGATTCTCGACCTGTCCTACAAACGTGTCGTCAGCATCGGAATCATTCTTGTTATCAGGCATTTCAGATCACTCGTTCTTCAGGCCAAAGAATCTCGATTTCGATGCGTTCGTCAGCAAATTGGCGAACTTTTTGCTGCCTCGTCGTAAGCTGGATTGTGCCTGGATCGTCCTCCGGTAAGAGCGCAGAGTGTCGCAGGCCGTCAAGCAAATCTTTAACCGACGCTCCGGCTCCATCGTCATCGAGGAGATGGACTCGGTACATAGTAAAGCAGACTCCAATGCGTCGAAGGCTTTTTGCTTTTCGCGGTACTGACTCGACCAATGGCTGCGTTTTGTCGTGTTGAGGCTTGGCGTCCGATAACGCACAATTAGCTTCAAGTGTTGATCGGCTGGCATGAGGAAACAGATCCTTGAATTGTTTCGGAGATAATTGAAGCGCCATCCTCAAAGAGCACGCCGCGAAGATTATTCTACGAGTGCGCTTTGCGCAAGGAGTTTAAGGGTACGGCCCCAAGAAATACTGCGCGTTATCACGTCGGATGACGCTGTTCAGATTGTTGCGGTCGGTCTCTTGAATCACCGGATGCCCCATCCCGCAAGCAATCCAAAAGTGCACATTCTGGTTGCTGATGAGCAGATCGCTGCCAGCGATCAATTCCGCGACTTGAAGAAGGTTCTCCGTTTTGCGCCACTCGATTGGCCGACCAGAAGCAAGGCACATCGCCCGCCATTCATCTTCGAAGCCGACAAACATGGCGTGTGGATATAACTGGCCGGCGCGCGCCCAACGAAATTGCGGATTGGTATAACGCAGCGTGCGCGCGAAAATGACTTTGCCTTTGCTCTCCTCGCTCGGGGTTATCCCCGTTAGCCATGGTGAAATATCGACATCGGGAATATTGAAGTGATCGCCGTGCCAGTTGACCAACGTGTGCGCCTCGCCGATCCGTGGCATGGTTGTCTGACGGAATTGGAAAGTGTTATGGGTTACGTTTGGCGGATCATCCTGGTAACTCAGTTTCGTGATGTAAGGCTGGATCTCGAGCAGGGGAGCCATTACCTCGAACCTGTGCCGCGTCATCGGTTCGCGAGCTCCGATCCCCTGCCAGTTGCCCAAGATCAATTCGCCGCCGCCGAGTTGCCGCATGACCGGGAGAAACGCGAGAATGTCGCCAAGTCAGAGGTCGCCCTGATGGAAAAAAACATTCACGCCAGAGCGACCGACTCCTTTCTCAACTGCTGACTCATCCACTCGGAAATTTTACGATGTTCTTCAGAAGTGCCGTTTGATTTCAGTCGGTTAGCTCTGGCGGAAATGATTGCAACATTGCCGGGAATATATCCTTTCATGCAATCCGTCCTGTCTATGGTCGCTGAATTGTCCTGAACCTGTCGATGATTTCCGTAAACCAATTTGATTCCTAAAATTGGGCAATACTGCGGAGCTGGCGTGATGTCGTCAAGAGTAATGGTGAACAGTACCCCGTCGCACCTAGCCCTATATTTTCGTTTTATAAACAAGATGAAAATTGGGTGCTTTTCCAGCAATCTCATTCGCGCCCGTTCATAGGTCGTTTGTCCTTTGTCGCTGTAAAAATATCGCAACGCAGAAGCTTTGCCTTTTGGCGTACGTTTGTATTTACGGTTTGCCCGCCTGCTCGCTTCGGTCTTCACTTCTCCAATTTTAAGTGGTTTAGGATCAGCGGAAGCCATTCCTCTTTGCGCCCGTTGATGTGAATGGCGATTGGTGTCGAGTTTGTCTCTGTGTTCCGGATCAGCGGTTCATCGAAGTCGAGTTCTTCTGGCAGCACATTGGCCAATGTCTGGCAAATCTCCGCGCGGGTGTCCAGAGCCATCCCAATCCGGAACCGCTCGGAGACAAAAAGACGCTGCCAAAGTTCCTGATCATTCGGATGCACCCATGTTCCGTCAGCGCGCTGGTGATCATCCGGTATTTTGTCGGCATTGAGCAGGCGCAAGCATTCCTTGAAAGCATCCGTCTCGCCGACGATAAAGCCGCTGTTGAGATATTTGTAGGAGGTTTCCGCGAACGGATGGCGATCTTCAACTTCCTCGTTAAAAGGGAAAAGTTTGCGCTCCGCATTAAAGATCATGTGGACCGCTTTACGCTCTTCAAGTACCACACAGGACTCCATCGGATCGAGTTGGAAAACAACATCGAAAGCATCGCAAAAAATCATGTACCTATCGGTGACAGCCTGGTAATCGAGTGCCTTTTTCAAGAGACGGAGTTTACTTCCCAATCCGGCATAATAGCCTCGAGCGTTAGTTGGACAGGTACTTGGCTCGGAGCCTAAGACCATCGGTTGATGTCCGAACCGCTTGCACGATTCAAAGAACGCATTTGCTGCATAGTAGCTCTCGGTCGGGATGTGCGAGCAGACGGTTACGATTTTCATGTTTTAGATGCCTCTGCCTTTTTTTGGGCCTTGCGTAATCGACGGGCTATCCGCTCAAGTATTTCCGCCCACTCAACGGGATCGTTCAGTTCATCATCTTCAAGACTGTCGGGATAAAACTGGATCCACTCGCTGATCCACTCGGAGAACAGCTTCTCGATTTTTAGATCGACATTCCATTCTTCCGGGTGCGTTTTCCAAATAATTCCTGGGAAAAATACTTCAACATTGGTATCTTCGAAGCTCTTTCGAACTGCGTGCCGGACAGCGTTCGCAAGCGCTTCGATAGCCTCATCCTCAGTTCTCATCCTACAAATTTCTCGATCAAATCGACCACGTAATTGCTGCGCGACTCTAGCGAATAATACTTCCGCATGTGTTCAGCGCCCTCGGTGTAAATCCTGTAAAGTGAACTCGGGCTTCGGATGAAGGACAAAATCTTATTTACGTCATTTGTTCCGATACGGCCATCGTAGTCTCCGACCTCTAGCATGTTGAACATATCCTGCCGTGGAAAAGGCAATCGATGATCGCTTTTGACGCGCAGCATCGGCGCGATCGTGATAAGTCGGAGTGGCCGCTCGCTGCCAAGGCTGGCATCGGCTTCGAGAAAAAGCTTCGCCTGTCGATGTCGATCCAGCCATTCCTTGTAGTCCAACCGGCGATAATGCGGGATGATTTCGCAGTCCACTTTTAACCTGCGATCGCGGTAAAGATCGATCATGGCTTGCGCGCGCGGGCCGGAAAGGTTTGCCAGTCCGCAAACGTCGAACGGTCGGGCCATGAGTTCGTCTTTGCTCGCCAGCGGGAAATCTTCAAAGATCGGGTATTCGAGGGGATGAACGTAATCGGGATAATCCTGGTGGATCTGCATTTTGCGCATGAAATAGAGAATGCGATTGGCATCCGGCCTTGAGATATTCCAGCCGAACCACGCAAAATCATTTGATGCGAAGTGGTAGCCGTGCATGTCTTTCCAGTCATCGCTCCCAGGCCAACGGCCCTGCGATTTATCATCGCCGGCATGATCGAAATCATCGAACCAGACTATCGGAATACGATCGTCGAGAACGGTATAGAGAAACGATTTATTGTAAGGAGAAGTCCCGCCAGTGCTTAGATTCCAGACGCCGCTGTTGAAAAGAACAACATCAGGCCGTTCTTCTGTCTGAGCTTTCCACCAGTGCACCATGGTATGACCGCGCGCTATAAGCGTCTCCTCAATCGCTTTGAAATGATCCGGCTCATGCCCCCGCGGGCGTTCTTCGTAGCCAAGAGGATGGAGCATTACCGCTTTCATTTGAATCGAAAGAAATGAATCTCAGTTCCGAAGAGCCATTCCAAAACAACGAGGATAAGATTAGCGATCACTGCAAGGATCAAAATCACAGTAAATGCTAGGATAATTTTCATCCGCCGTAAGCCTGCAATCGTTTCCAAAGTATATCGCTCTGGATGTGCTCCCGCGTGATCGGGTGAACGATCTGTCCGATTTCACCGACCATAAGAAATCCTTTCTGATACAAATAATCTCGCAGTTCCTCGTAGGGTGGCGCGCCTTCGTTGTACTCGACGAATGACATTTCAATCAACATGGCGTCGATTTGAGGGAGCAATTTCTGTGCGCCTTTTAAGATGTCGAGTTCGGAGCCTTGGGTATCCAATTTGAGTAACATCGGACTCGGATTTCGGATCGAGACTGATCTGTCAAAAATGAGATCAAGCGTTGTGGTTCTGCGCTTCGTCACAATCACTTTATCGCCCTCAAAGAACTCCGTTTTTTCCCGGTAGTAGCTCGCACCCGTTGCGGTGCCGCAGTCTCGCAACGTGTAAAAATCGACCTCCTTTTCAGTGTCGCTCAGTACCGCAATAAGATAGGAAAAATGTGAGTCGTGCAAATAAGGGCGACACTCCTCGTTTGCCTCGATTAAAAGGAATTCAGCTTGGGGCCAAACCTTTTTGGCTTCAATCGACCAGTAGCCGTTGTTAGCACCGACGTCGATCACGAAATTCGGCTGGACGTGCTTAGCCAAGAGTTCGTAGTTCATTCGGGCAACTGTAATTTCGCTTCGATGAACGGGATGATGTAATCGCGGACGTAGGCCGGTCCGCGGTAGCGCGCGATCGTTTCCTGGCTGGCTTTGTAAATCGCGTAGAGATCGCTTCGTTTCGTTGCTTCGTTCAAGTCCTCAAATAACGATTCTGGCCGTAATCGAATGCAGTTCAATCCAGCGTACCACGGAAATGACCAGGCCAACGCGTCCTCTGGCAGCGCCATGATCGATTCGCACGGACTCTCGGTGTGTCGGAAACATTTCCAGCCGCATCCAGGGAGCGCCACGCTAAGCTTTGCCCGCCGTTGGTAGTAAAGAAGATCCGCGATCGCCACGCGCGAGTACCACGGCGCAAAGACTGTCATCCAAGCGCGGGCGTGCGGGTGATCGCGAATGAACGGCTCAAACTGGCTGGCCTCGCTGATGACGCCAATCCTGTTGTTCATCGCGTGGAAAATGTCCCCGTGAAGTTTAGGACGCATCGGGTTCGAGAATCCCCAGTTGTTGAAGACCTCGAGCGGTCGCGCGTTGAACTTCTCCTCGCTCTGCATCGGCATATCTGGAAGATAACAGGGCCACTCGACCGGTTTCACTGTCTCGCTCACGTCTTTGGCGAGGAGTTCCCGTTTGAAATATATAACCGGCGGATGATTGCGCACCCATTCATCGAGCGGGTACCAGTTCGGGTTGAGCCACCGGCAATCTTCGGTGTTCTTGCCGAACAAGTGCGTGTCTTTCTTCTCGTTGAAGTAACACCACTCGTATTCGAGAAAGTCGATCATCACCCACGGCCTAAACTCGATGTCGTAGATTTTGGGGTTAAACTTGTAGTCGTGAAAGAACGAGATCGGCACAATGGTCACATCCGCCGCGGCTAGGCTCGTAACTCGCTCGGGAAAATGGTTGATGAGATTACACTGGATAGAGCCGTCAATCCGATTCCGGTCGTCTGGCGATTGGACAAAGACGGTCACGGTGTTTTACCTTTGCGCCATCTCTTCGCCTGCGGGCAAGTTGCGAAGTGACTGACGTGAACGAGAGGGTCAAACTCCTGGCCGTCATCTTTGACCGTATCAGCGTTGACTGGAATGTGTTTCTTCAACTTCGTTTTCAGCCAGACGATCTCGGCATTACAGCTCCGACAGTGTTCGATTAGTTTGCTCATAGGCCATTCCGAATCCGCGTTTCAGCCTTGTAAATCCGCCGCTCCAAATGCTCGACGTATTCGCGGTCAAACATGATTTTGGTAGGATCGAATTCAATTTGCCGCCATGTCGCCGCGATCGCTTTTAAGCCTTCCATTCGTTCAATCTTTTCAACCATGGTCTTTTTATTTATCGCGCCGGCGCAGGACAAACTCGATGAAGCATTCAACGCCTTTGTCGGGATCGTAAGTCTGATCGACCTCCGGACCGACTGAAGGATCATAATTTGTTGTCACAAGTCGGCAGAGCAAAATCTCCACCGGCCTTTGTGTGTTCAAAAACTGATTGAACCATTCGGGGAGTAAGATGCAAAGACACTTTGATCGACCGTAGGCATTGATTGCCCTCGCATGGAGATCGCTATCGAGCGTCCAGATCGACCTGTGGCCGGCGTTGAATTTGCTCGGCCAGGTTTCTTTCTCGTACAGTTTGAAGTCTGGAACAGTGGCGACGATGTAACCATGCTCTTTCAAACACGCGATCCACGACTTGAGCATGAGACCGGGGTTCTTCGCATGCTCAAGGACTTGGCTCCCATGGATGAGGTCGAACCTGCGTGCGATAAAGAAGTCCCGCAAATCATCGCCTCCGCCGTCTGGAAGGGTGAAGGGCCATGCGCCAGGGAGCGGATCATCACCTGCGCCAACGTCCAGCATTTCGCCTTTGAAAGTAGCGTGCCAAGGAAATCCGCCTTCATCGGCTTCAGCGTATCGGCGCCGCATGGCTTTCGATGTTTCCTTCATCGGACGATCAGTTGATATTCAAAGATCCCGTCTTTGGGTTCGCCGCGCCGACGCCGATTGACCTCGTGGCCACCGAATTTCGCCTTTCGAAAATCCCGAAGTCGGGCCGAAATGGATTGAGTCTGGTCGCCAGTTTCCTGGGCTATCTCAATGAGGGTGCGCCATTGTCCATCTTTCATCACGTTATAGGTACGCCGAAGCTGTTTCTTTAGCCGGTCACGGTCAAAGTCCGGCTCAAAAGTTACCCCGCCAAACTCCGGCTGAGTCACCCAGCCAAACAAATCGGGTTCGTCCTCCACTCCATGTCAGAGAACGAAACAGGACACTGAATGTCAATCCCTTATTTCGACGAAGGGTGAAGATCGCCGCCTTTTTTGAACCGCATCGCCAGAGCCTTACGGCGAGGCGTGCACGTTGCCTTGGTCATGGGTGTGCAGTAACCCTTGTGTTTCGGGTTGATGGCCCCTTGTATCCAGTTTTTCTTGCCATTGCGCGGCAGTGATTTAGCTCCTGATTCCATGCGTTTGCCTCCTTTCCAGAGTTTATGTTCGTCGAGCGGGGAAGATTGTAGCGGCGGCGGCGAGTAATCCATTAGAGTTTTTCTTCCGGCTCGTACCAATCGCTACAATATTCGTCAATCGGTGCTGGAATTACGTTGCTACCATTCCAGCGGATGAAATGCTCGTTTTTGCAGGTTTTCTTGTCTTTGCCGAGGTACTCGCACGATGAGCACGAGGAACCACCCTTCGGGACACGCATTCCAGGCAGATGATCCTTTGGAAAGGTTATGGGCCCGTGTTTATCGGTGCCGCGCGGCAATGAATTAAGCCTTGTCATGCTGCCCTGGCGAATGCTTCTCTCACCACATTGGTCGAAGAAACTGGTTTAATCAGCTTAGGCGCTTTCGGGAACATCTGAGTTTTCACCTGTTCGACCGCATCAGTGTGCAATCTCTTGATTCGCTTAATGTCGTCTTCGCTTGGGTGCTCGATCTGATGTTGCGTGATTGTCTGTGTCTTGAGCAGATCCGAGAAACGCTTTCCAGCTGCCTGCAAGAATTTCGTTTGCTGGTCGGGCGTCATTTGCACAGGTTTGCCGTCTGGCCCTTTGTAGGTCGCGATCGGCGTTGTAGGCGCGTAGGTCTCCCCAGGATGATGCCGGTTCCAGTTGAGGAGCAATTGGTCGGCTTTGGTAAGATCGACATCTGGACGCTGACCAGCTTGGAAGAACATCCGGCTGAAGGCGTTGCCTTGTTTCATAACTGGCCGGCCGTAAACGTCGATCTTGGGTTGCGCGAGGGCGCCCAGATTGGTTGCCAAATAAGCGTTCTGCGCCGTTTTCCAATCACGAACGTAATCATCCAGGTTTCGAAGCGGCTGTCGAATAAGGTTCGGGACAAGCGCTTGCATGAGGCTTTCGCGCATCACTCGGCCCATTTCCTGGGCAGGATTGTTCATCACGCGATCGATGTTATCGATGCCGCGCAACATGGTTTTCTCCTCGGCTGACGAGACGAAATACGCCCACATGCCGCCGAGAGTATCGCCGATACCTTGCTCGCCGCGGACCAAATGTTTCACCTGGTTCAAGCTATCGACCACAGTGCCGAGGACGGTGGCGATCGGTTCGTACTTGCCGTAATTGATGTGGAGACCGTTGCGGCCTCCGATAATAATCTGGTGCGCACCGCCGTAGGCGCGTTCCATGAGTTCGCGCTCCCCTTTTTTGGTTTCCCGCCGCGGTAGGGCACCGGTGATGAGAAGCCTCTTTTCCCCGTCGTCATCGTCGCCATAACCGATATTCCAGAGGAAAGCCGCGACCACCCATGCAATGGCTTGCTCGGCAACATGGCGAAGGAGATCCGCTTGTGGATAACTTTCGAAGAAGGGTTTCCCATCCTTCATTTTGAAAAAGCCAGCTTTAAGGAGTCCAGCAACGAGTGATACTGTGCCGAGAGGGGTTTTGCGAATGCCAGTTCGAAAAAGGTTGTAAGGCAACTGGATGAATGGGAATTGCGTCCCAAGTAAGTGACTTCCGCTACGTGTTCGAATGAACCTGGCAACAAGGTTCTCGAGCGCGTTTCCGCCTTGTTCTTTAGTCCGGATCGCTTGCTGAAACGTGAGTCGATCAACAAAATCAACGGCATGTTGCCAGGCTTCACTGTTCGGGGTTGAGACGAGTTCGTTGATTCGGTTTTCAAGTTTCTGGCCGGTTAGTCCTTCGGATTTGGCAATCCGGTAAGCGTAAGGTGCAACCTCGAGTTGTCCGCCAAGCCCATGGTAGAGACCTTGAACCCACAAAAGAACCCGAACTGGTAAACGCACCACGCGACCACGCGCCGGATTAAAGCGTCCCAACATACCAAAGGCACCGTCCAACGCGCGTCCAGTGCCCGTCATGGCCCGCGCTAGGGCATTCCGTTCGCCGACATCAAGAAATTGCGTGAAAGGTTGCTCACTGATGTTCGGTGGAAACATGCGTCCACTGGCTTGACCCGCGAACATTTCAACTTGTTGATCGAGGACATCGCTGCGGAATAGTTCGCTTTCCGTAACAAATTGCCGCTTGGCGAGAGATAAGCCGCGGGTAAGTCCGGGCATTAAGCCTTTCAAGATGTATTTGAACTCGCCCAGCTGGGCGGATTTTGGATCGCTAAGACCGAAAGGTTTGCCGGCCAGATTAACCAGAGCCTCTACACCGCGTTGGACGCTGAATTCCCAAGCCATGTTCGCCGCGAGCGCCAGTTTGTAAGAAAGGTGCGTTGTCGGTCCGGAAAGGATGTTGTTGATCCAGGCTTCGTAGAGCATGTCGAACCGGTTGCCGTTGGCTGCCGCTGAGATTAGCCGACCGAGACGCGAGACATCATCCGGACTCGTGAGATCCGCGCCTTTACGGATCATCATTTCCTGGTAAAGCGGGAGTCCCGGTTGCCCGAGGACGCGACCAGTGTAAGGCGCGGCACCACCAGGATAGGGAAGTTCTCCAGGCGCCGGCGGCTCGGTCGGTGGACCGGCCTTTGGCGGCGGGACAAATAGACGAGCCGCGCGTTTCCTTCGAGCGACTTTCATCTTGCCCAAATCTTTGGAAGCGACAAAGCCCATTGCCTTAATCATTTTGCGGGCTTCTGCGCGCGCTACGTCATCAGAAACCGCTTGCGCACCGAGTTCTTCGGCGGGCTGGGCAAGGAGCGCGACTTCTTCAGGATCGAGATTTTCAAGAGTAGCTCCGGCGCGCGTCTTCGCCATGAGTCGATCTTCGAGTTCGGAAATGAATCGGTCGTTCAAATCATTGACCTGCTTCTCAGTAAGTCCGCTTTCCCTTGCAATCTCGGCGCTCGTGCGCGTTCCCGTCTGCGCGAGTTTGATCGCTTGGCGTTCCTTGTCGGAGTAATCCGAAAGCTGATTGTCGATGATCTTGGCACCTTTGAGTCGTAGCTCGGTGCCACCGGAGAGAATATCGTCGATGGTAACGCCTTTGCCGGCGATGTTCTCCAGTGCGGCATTGATCTGGTCGCGCCTTGTCGAAATCATCCCTTCGAGCGCTTCGACTTTTGCGCGGTCATCCTTGATCGCGGCCAATTGCCGTTCCTGCGATGGGCTGAGTTTGACGATGGCTTTGGCCATGAAATCGCGGTTCCGTTCTTCCGGCGTCTGGAATGGGTCGCGACGAGACGCCATTTGGCGGGCGAGCGCTTCACCAATCTTCGTGTAAGCGTAAGCCGCCGAGTCATAGGCTTTCTGTTCATCGCTCGTCATCGGATCGGACTGGCGCGAGATCAAATATCGCTGGGTAGCGCGCACTTCGGCCGGTTCAAGGAAACCACCGTCGGTCCAGCGTTTTACGACATCGTTGCCCCATGCGGTGCCGCGCTCGGCGAGAATGTCGGTGGCTCGTTTGTCCCAAGCTTCAAAAGTCTGCGGTGTCGCCGTCTCGGTGTGATACTGATGCGCCGCAGCCATGGCAGGCGTCCCACCAAGAGCGAGGTCTGGTCGGCCAATCCCAGGAATGCCGCGCAGCGTTTCCATGGGATCTTCTTTGAGAAGCGACATCAAATGCTCAATCGGGTCCGCTGTCTGCGAAGAAAGTTCGTCTTTGACAACTTGGGAAAGGAGATCGCCAACGCTCTTAATCCCTTGCTCGCCTAGTTTCCCGCGGAGGCGCCTCATTCCAGCCGTCGCGAGTAAACTCACCGCTTGTCTGGAAATCCCGCCGAGATTCTGGCCGATTACTTCTAAGGTTTCCCCGTTCAAAATGCCAGTCATGGCCGTGCTCATCCGCGGCGGTAGTTCAGCGATGGCCTGGTTGATTATTCTCTGTCCCTCGGCGAGTTGAACGTCCCGGCGCACATCCTCCGGTCCGGCGAGTAAGTCTTTCGCCGTCCGTCCTTCTTCCGTGGGCTCTTCAAGGGTAGTGATTTCGCGGCCACGTCCCTGTGTTTTGTAGTAGGTTCGGAGATCATTCGCTACGGATTGCCTCGCGTATGGCGCGAATGGCATTCCGCGCGCGGGGTCGTATGCGCGGGCGGCTCGAAGAAGCGCTGTTCGGGCGCGGCTACGCACATCACCTGGCTCTACGCCTGGGATGTTCTTGAATCGGTTGGCTATGCCCATTGCCAATGGGAGCCATTGTTCGAATCGTTTGGTCGCCTCGTCGGTCGGTGCCAAAGCCTGGGAACGCAAAGTTTGCTCTGGCGTAAACGAACCTGGCGGAATCGTGTCATCGCGGCCCTTGAATTCCGCAACGTCGAGGTTGCCAGCTTGGTCAATCGATTTGAGGAGCTTCATCCCGCGGAAATGCGTCACGATTGCGACGTTCTGGTTCGGGTTTTCGCGTTTGATTTGGTCAACCGTTTGCAGGAATCGGTTCTTAAAATCATTAAACGATTCGCCGCCGCCGCCAGCTTTTTGCTCTGGCCGGTCGAGTAGCCCGTGGATCTTCGGCATGACTTCGGCAGTTGGTTTGCCTTCGATCTCTTTCCCAAGCGCCCACGGACGCAATCCGTAGGTCGGGATTACTGCGGGCTTGCCAGCCATTTGACCGGACATCAACTGGGCTGTTTCCCGCGCTCGGGAGAGATCGGAAGCGTAAATTTTCGTGATACCTGAATTGGCAAGGTCGCGGCCGACTTTGACAGCCTGGCGCCGTCCATTGGCGTCAAGAGGAACATCGGTGTGGCCGCGAATCTTGTCTGGCGATTGACCGCTTTCGCCGTTAAAGGTGGTTGTTCCGTGACGGACGACTGTTAAGCCCGTGGCAGGTTGCCCGCGCCCGACTCCTTGGAGTGCTTGGACTTGGGCAGCCCTTTGCGCGGGGTACTCGCGAAGTCGTGTAGCTGCTTCTTCGACATCTTGAGCAGTCCTCGGTTGCTCTTGTAAAGCTTCTCCGGGTGGTGCTCCGCGATAGCCATAGCGATTTGCTGCTTCTGACTGACGGCTGGCATTTTGATCTCCTTCTATTTGTTGCGCCGCCAAATCGGGCGGCTTTTCACTGAGTTCTACAATTGGCCGGTTGGCCGTGAGTTTTCCGATGACATCGGCTGCCCGATCAACGGGAACGAAATAGCGTGTGTTAAACTGAATCCGCTCTCGGAAGACGCCCGCGGTATCGAGTTCGGCATGATTGGAAATGTCTGGGCCGAGGAGCTCAATCCTGGCATCGCCGGCAACCCGCGACCGTTTCAACCGCCAGCCATTTGAAAGCCGCGCCGTGACGCCATCATCCAGAATCTTTTGCGCCGCCGTATCCGGTGAAACTGTGGCCGTTTCCGTGTCTTGGCCGAAATTCCGGAGCACAGCTGGGATTTCCTTCGGTCGGATCACCATGCCGATCATGCGTTGACCGTCATCAGTCTGCGCCCTGCGCACCTGCATCGTGTTGTCGCTGACGTTCAACCGATCCCAAACGGGCAGAATCGTGCCGGTAATGAAGTGGACGGTCTCATTGGCGGTCTCTGGCGTGGCCGCGTATTCTTTATCCCAAACATCGCGTGCCTCGGTTTTCGAAAGCGGAGTCCACCTATTGGGGTCGGTGAGGATATTATTGTTCACCCATTGCTTGCCAGTGATGCCGCGGAGTTGAGTTTGATCGACAATGCGGCCAGTGGAGGTCTCGGTAATGTTCTGGGTCCGGCCTTCGAGATAAATCTTGCCGCTCTGGTTGTTCCGATAGAATCGCCCTCCTGCTTCGGGAAACTCGGCTCGCTCGTTAGGCTGAGTCAGCTCAAGTTTGACATAGCGGGTTTGCGCGCCGCTCCGGGGATCAGTGTGAATTACCCGATCTTCAATCGCTTTCGTCTGAAGCGCGGTCAAGTTCTCCATCCCTTGATCGAGTGTTCCCGCTTCAATTGCGTGCTCTATCACTCGATCCAGACGGTCGCTGAAGGCGTCGAAGACCGCCCGCTGGGTATCCAGCTTTAACGAAAGAACGCGGTTAAGGAATTGAGTGATTGGTGGCGGATCGGCCAAGGGCTGTCCCTCGTTGTCGCGCATTTTAAGGCCCATCTCCTTTTCAAGTCGGGCCGCGGACACTTCCGGAATGGCTCCGCTCAAAGCGTCCCGATAAAACCAGAGCAAGGCCGCTTTGGATTCCGGGCTTTCCAAGTTGTCGCGCGATTTGAAAAATCCTTGGGAAGCAGTTTGTCGCGAACCTTTGGTAAGCGCCCCGAGTTGGTCTAGTCGTCGGGCGATCGAGGACATGAAGCGCTTTTCTCCCACCACATCGCTCGAGGCCAATTGATAATGGGGCGGCTGTTTTTGGTTGTTCCGGTGGGTCCGGCCAAAACCTTGAACCGCCTTACTTGCCTGCCATCCTGGTTGAATCAGCATGTGAACGCGCGGTTGCTGGTTTTTAACTCCCAGATCGGCGTGATAACTCGTGCCAGTTCCGCCGGCGTTCGAGAAAACCAGGATGCGCCGTTTGCCGTCCATGAATTCGTTAATTTCTTTCGTGACATTGACGTTGCTCCGGCGCTCGATCACCCGCGTCGTGTTCCCCTCCTTATCTTTTCCCCAAACGACGCGCTGCGTTCTTCCGGTGATTTCGGAAACGGCGTCTTTCCCGAAATGATTGAGAACCATCTCGAGCGGTCCATCAGGGACGCGAATCGAACCAAGCTTGTCGAGAAGCGCTTCCCTCATGGCTACCGCCTCGGAGTTAAGAATCGGGTTGCCCTCTGAATCCACCGCGTTGCGGGATTGAATATTTCCTTGCGCGTCTGTGTATTGTTCCTTCTGATTGACTGGAAAACTCCGCTGCACCATCTGCATGAGCACATCGCGCGGTGTCATGTCTAAGTCTTCGAGATCCGCCTCGTCACCGTTCTCGGCTGCTTCTGCCATGAGCGCTTCGATGCCGCGATTCTGTGAAGCTTCATTGGTGTTGACCAGTTGCATCACGACCGATTTATTTTGTCTCAAGTGCTCTTCCGCCGCCCGAAGCGCGGTTGGCATTTTCATGGAGGTAATGATCTGGTTGAAAAAGCGCTGGTGCGCGCCCCAGAAAGCGCCGCGCGCGTTTCGTTTGGCGTTCGGGTCTGTTACCTTGCCGGTGTCACGATTAACAGCTCCGACGACTTCAAGAGCCTTGTCCATCTCTGCCAGAACGCCTTGCCAAGCCTCGGCTAAGGTATCGTAAATCGTTCGCTGCTCGGGACTCAGCGCGTGAGTCAGCGTGTCGTAACTGACGCCTTTCCACGAGATCGCGCGCGCGACGTATTTTCCGAGTGCTTTCATGTCGCGAGCGACTAACTCCATGCCGGCCACGCCGCTGCTCGCCACCCTGGAAATGAAATCCTGTTTGTTGGCAAATGGTGTCCCTGGGCCCCAAAGCCCGAGGCGTTCACCGTAGCCAAGGTTGGCAACTTCGGTCGCGCCTGTGGCGCTTAAATACACGACTCTGGCGTTCGGCAGCGCCCGCTGCAATTCAAGTCCAGCCAAGGCTTGCGCTGATGGTCTCGTCGTGCCGCGCACACCTCTCATCGGAGCGTTGTTGGCCATGTTGTGAGATTCATCGAAAGCGATTACGCCATCGAAATCGCGTCCAAACCAATCAAGCAATTGGTTGATCCGGCTGGCAGGCTTTTGTCCAGGCTCCGTCGCTTTCTCTTTGCTGCGAAGCGTAGCGTAACTGATGAACCCGATGCCTTGTGCGTGCGGAATAGGCGAGGTCAATTTCAGCTTCGAAACGTCGAAAATCTTGTTAGCCATCTGTGCCACGTTATCGGCGTCGCGCTTGGCATCGTTGATGAGCGGCGGTTTCTGGCTGATCCAGATCGCCTTTTTCCGGCCTTGCAGCCAGTTATCCAGAATGATGCCCATCACCTGCCGGCCTTTCCCGACGCCAGTTCCGTCCCCGATAAAGAATCCGGCCCGGACCTGTGCCGGCGGCTCTTGGCCGTACAAACGCTGATGTTCAGCCCGCTCCTCATTGGTGTAAACCAGCGGAATCATTTCCTGGTGCTGGTTGCCGGCCAGGATCACTGATTCCATCGCAATAGCGGAAAGCTTCCCTTCCTTGGCACCGCCTTGCGGTTGATAAAATGTCGGCGGGATGGCTGGCTGGTAGGTCGGCCGGATCGGATCGACGCTCGCCATGGCGCTCGATTCCTGGATCTCGATGGGCGGCATTGTCGCGCCCGGAAGCGTGATATTCGGTTGGTAAGAATCGAAAACCGCGTCTGTGAGTGCGCCCTCAGCGCGTCTCTCAGCTATTCCGTAAGGCTCTGGTGCGGGTCGCGCGCCGCCGCCTGGACGTTCGACTGCTCGTTCTTCGCCTGGGCCTTGTCGTTCACCCAATCCAAGATCAGCTTGGCGGCCTCCAACGGGTCGTTCTCCTCGCGGAGCAAGTCCAGCCATTCCTGGTTCGACCGTTGTTGGTAATCCTCCCCGAACGCTGACATCAGGCCGCGGACGTTCTCCGCCACTGATTGCTCCAGGGCGCGCTGCGGGACCTCCTGTAACTTGTCCTCGTTCTCCTTCAAGGCTTCCAATGCTTGCTGGACGGTCATTTCGTATTGCTCCTAGTAGCGGAATTAAATCTTCTACTCTCTCTACTCTACCAGTTACGGGCGGGCCTGTCATCGTTTTTTGCTTGTCGATGACAACGATCTGGTTGTCGAAGGTCGTTCCGTACTTGGCGTATTCCTGCCCGTTGACCTGGATATTGGCCCGCAAATCGTAATCACGCTGAATCCGATCCCAGAATGCGCGAAACGCGGGTCGGTCTAGCGCCATGCCTTCGCCGACGATCATCACGAGGCGTCCGTTAGGTTGAAGTCGCGCGAGGGCGGAGTCGATGTGTTTAATGGCGTTGGCGGTATCGCGTGCCCCTTGCATCCGGCCCGCCGTCGCCGAGAATGGCGGATTCATTTCGGCAACGTTCGGGCGCACGTTGTGCGGCAAAACGTTATTGATCTGCTCGGCGTTCTCGCCAAAGACAAGATCATGACCGCCTTTGGCAAGGAGTGCGAGACGCCGTGGCGATAGCTCGTTGACAACCGTTTTCGCTCCTGCATTTTGGGCGAATGCCGCAAGACCACCGACGCCGGCGCTCGGTTCAAGAACAACATCCCCACGATTCACGTTCGCGACCCAGTTCGCTACAAAAGCTAAGGGTGGCACAGTTGAAAACTGCTGGTATTCGTCGGTTTCCGCTGTCCGCTTTGTCTGAGTCGGGATTCGTGTGAGAAGGGCTTTTAGCGCGGAGATAGCGTTAAGCGGTTGATTTGTCTGTGGCGAAAGCTGCGGGTTAAAGCGGATCATTTTATTGATCGCCATTTCAACCGCGTCGTAGGCATCTTTCGGCGTGTACTGCCCTACCGCTTGCGTACCGCCGTAAATCTGATCGGCCTGCTTAAAGAGTCGCGCGGAATCTATCGAGCCGCCTCTGCCGATTATGTTTTCAACCCAGTTAGCAAGTTCCTGGCTTTGATCGGCCTTTGTCGGCGGCTTTTCGTGGTTGGCAAGTGCTGACAGATCGTTGATGGCTTGCTCGTTTTCAGCCAGCGCAGGGACTTCCTTTTTGACCGTCTCCTCGAGTACCGGCTTACTGACTTTGGCTTTCGCAGGCAGCGTACCAGCGTAATTATCAAAGAGATCAAGTTGCTGGGCAGCAAGGAATGTCGAAAGATTCGGCCCAATGTCTTCCGAAAGCTGTACCCGCGCTGCCTTATAAGCCTCATCACGAGTAAGAAATCGCCCGCGATCAGTTATGAACCCGTCTTCGCCAGTGTCGTAAACATCTTCCGGCCAAGGCGACATACTTTCATAGGCGTCCCAATGATTGTTACCGGTGAAGATTTCACCGTTAGGCATTCGCACGGCTGCTTTGAAAATCTTCTCGCCATCAGCCGAAATTGGCTGGCTCCGCAAAATATCCATTGCCCGACGACCCTCTTCCGGCGTATATCCAAGTGGAATGACAGACGAAGAAGCAGTAGCACGTTTCCCGAAAGCCAAAGGCTTCATGGAAGTGCCGGACAAAGGGGCCCCGATGGGCGCTTGGGGAGTGGTAATCGGTGGCGACGGTTCGGCCTGGATCGCCGAAGGTGGGCCGCCACGACCAATCCTAGAAAGCGAACTCAAAGCCCGCGGCGCTTTCGCTTGTAAGCCTTCTGATGCTGTCGAGCTGATGTCGCTCGTGGCGGCGTCATAAATCCGACGCTGAGCCAGCGTCAGCCGATCATGCAACCGCAATTCCTGGGCGTTGAGCGCGCGATTTTGAGCTTGCGCACCCCTCTCAATCGCTTGTTGGCGCTCATAAAATGTGTGCGCGGAAAACTTCGCATGGGCGATTGCCGCGATGTTGACTTGGATCTCGACCGTATGCCCGTCGATCACAGGATTGAAAAGAGCGTCTCGGTATCCGGTCGATAGGACTTGGTTCAAGCTTCGCTTTGGCGGTCCGAATCGTGATTCCAATTCCCGAACGGCCTGGAAAGCTTGCGCCACGTCGCGGACTTCAATTGTTGATCGCGCGACATCTTTGATCTTGCTCCAATCACCACCGTATTCGGCATCTACCTTTGCCGCTGCGCGTTCACGGCTCTTGAGTGGCACCGTGATTGCATTGCCACCGATACGGGAAGCAACCTCGCTCGTGATTCGATCCAACTCAGGTTTGACCCGCTCGGCCTCGGCGTAAACACGTTCAACCGGTGCCTGTTCGACAGGCTGCGCTTTCAAGTGATCGACCAGGTTTTGCGTAGCAAGTTCGTGATGCGCTTCTTTCCGCGCAATCGCGTCGGAAGATGTCGATCTTACAAACAAATCCAATGGCGTCGGGATTTCCCGCCCGCCAAAGAGCTCGCCTTCCTTTGGACTGCCTAACCGATAAACCGCTTCCGCGTAATTACTCAGTCCTTCCTCGATCGCAGTCCGCTTGTTCCGGTTCGCGGCAAGGAACTTGAGCGCTTCCCATTCCATCGGGCTGCCTGGGAACAATTGGCCTTGGCTAAGGTATCCTTCGAGCGCGGCCGCTACGGTCTGACCTTTGGGACGGTTGAGAAGCGTGTTGGAAATATCCTGGGCCGCGCGCGTGATCGCGGGCGCAACGTCCATGCCGGGATGGAGATCGCCACTTGCAACATCCGTGCGGAGTCGCGCCATGATGGGCGCAACGGTGAGCATCCCGTTGGTGATCGTTTTGCCTTCTGCGCCTTCGTCGCCGGCCAATCGCTCGAGTGCCGCGCGACCGGTCTCATCCGCACCATAAGCGTAGGTGAAGACCGCCGCACGGACACGGCGCGCGAGTTCGCTACCTGTGAGGTTAGCTATGTTCGCGCCCGTGCCGGCGATCACATCGCGCTGATAGGCTTGGAGGAACTGCTGGTTTCTGGCGGCATCGATCGCATAGTTTGGATCGAATAGACTGAGGAGTTGCGGCGTCAATCGGGAAGCGTCTCGGCCGGCCATCTCAATGGCGTTGATGCCCATCGCGACCGGTTCATTTGATTCCTGGCTGAACCTAACGAGTTCATCCTTTGCCAGATCGTCGGTAATGACTCGTTTAAGGATCGGTTGCGTCATGTTGCGCACCGTTGCCGGATCGATGCCGAAAGCGCGCGCGTTCCGGACAAAATCAGTCTTGTATTTTGCGGCCTGTGGAAGATTCTGGTCGTATGCCGCCTTTATCCCAATCTCGCGCCCGTTCCCGATCAACGTGTCACCCCCTCGGGTCATTATTGGTGCGCCAAGGTCGGGAGTTGTGGCTGGTGTCCGTGTTTCGGGAAAGAAAGCGGCTTGCGCGAAATCGAGGGCATTCGCAATGTTCTGCGACTGCTTCCTATATTGGGGAAGCGAACGATCCCGGGGCTGAAGGCCCTGATCGTATCCTGGTGTTACTCGACCATACAGATCGTGACTCGTTCTGGCCGCAGCCGCCTCTTGTGCGACGTAAGCGACGTTTACCGTCCGACCGTTCTGCGTAACCGTGCTAGTCGCGCCAATAGCCGACGCAGGAACTTTGAGCTCGGTTGCGAGCGCAGCACGATCTTCCGCTCCGAGTGGCCGCAGTTGAGCACCCGCCGCAGCTGGTAACGGTTGAGGGGCGGCGACTCCCGGTTCAGCTAATTGCGCTCCGGCAACTGGTTGAGGCGCTCCCGCAGGAGCTTGTACTCGAGGTGGAGCTGGTCGAGGCGCTCCAATACCTTCACCCGGAACCTTAGCTCTTTCCGGGTAAGCTTTTTCGCCAGGCGCAGGCGGTCCACGAATTCTATGTTCTGCGGGAAGAGCGGCACCGGCTGGAGCTTCATGTGCTACTTCCTTAGACAACTCCTGAGCGTGTCCGTCAACCTCTTTCATCTTGGACTCGAAAAGATTCTCCAGTTGTTTCCATTGCCTGATGAACTCTTCGCTCTGCCCAGCTCGACGCATTTCAGCCTCGGAATTGCGGACAAAGCGAAGAACACGGGCGAGTGCACGACGGTTTTCCACAATGAATTTGCGACTGGATTGTTCCGGCAGAAACTTGCCAGCTAAGCGAATCCGGCGACCCGCGGCTAATTCGGCCCGACCCGCCAGAAAATAGGACCAATATTCGTGGGCCAGCGCGTAATCGGTATCGCTGGCCTTGTAAAACTGTTTCATGGCAGTTTTCAACGCTGCTGGCGCTTCCTTCCAGAGTTTGATGATCTCCGCAGGTGCCGCCGCGGTCGTTACTGAGTGCGCCGCTTCGTGAAGCATCAGATTTGCGGCATGTTGCGGCGTGTCGCGGTAAAATTCAGCGTGCCGAATCACGTCCGGCACAGAAATCATCAGTTGACGCGCGCCGGTGAAAGCGACGCCACCCGTTTCCCGCGGCGCCATGGTCGCGGCGACTGCATCGAAAGCTTTTTGCCAGCGTTCATAATGGGGTTGAAGCACGCGGGCGACGACCATGGCCTTATCCCTCTCTTGGGGAGTAAGCGGCGCGCCTTTACTTTCAGCGGCACTCTGCTGGACGGCAGCATGAAAGTCTTGCGGCTCAACGCGCACAGGCGGTGCTTCGGCAACTTTCGTGACTTCTCGAATCAATCCCTGGCCCGCTGGAATCTTTTGCGCAACCTGGGTGTGCGCTTCGGCTTCGCTAGGCGCTTGAACCTGGACTTCGCGCGTCTCGCCTTTTGCGTTCTGGACTTCAACGGAAAACGTCGGAAGATTGCCTTTTGCTGGAGTAGGCGCAGCGGCAGGTTGACCAGAAATGATCGCCTGCCGCTGTTCGTTTTCGCTCCCCGGCATTATCTGCGCCGTGATGGGCGCGATCTGGCCAACGCGCGCCAGCGCAGCATCCGTGATTACCGGTTTACCTTTGACAACTTCGACCCGCGGCGCGCCATCCGGTCCTTTGGCGGTCACTGCCGCTCGCTCGGCAGTGGTTAGACCTTCAATCGGCGAGCCTTGAGCAATTTTTACCATACCGCGGAGCGCATTTTGCGTCGCGGCGTGCTCCTCCGGCGAGCGGCCCTCCATTTGCAGGTTATCAATTTCGTTATGGACCGCGGCAATGTCCGGTGGACCGGCTGGTGCGGCTGGCCCAGCCTCAGCTTTTGGCACCGGTTGCCATTCCATTCCGAGGGATTTGGCGAACGCTGCGACCTTTTCAGGCGTTGTGCCCGCTACCTCTGGATCGATGCCACCAAAAAAGGCGCGAAATTCCGGAGTTATTCCCTGAGATTTCGCTTTGGCGATCGATTCTCTGACCAAATCGGCCGTCTCCGGTCTTGCTGTAGCGGCAGCCATGGCAGCACGCTTAAATGTGTCGTGCAACCCTTCACCGTTTAGAATTGATCCTATGATCGTCGCCTGAAATACAGATTTGAACGTCGGCAAATGAACCTCGTCCGGATTAAGTCCAGCAATATGAAGCGCCGCATCAAATGAAGGTTGTATGACCCCTCCAAAGAGCGCGCCCGCGCCGGCGCCGCTCGCCAGTCTCGTAGCGGTGAATTTCGCCGCTGCTTGAATTCCCTCCTTTTGCGCGATGAACTTAGCTGCTTGTGTAAATCCCGCGATCGATGCTACGGCGGACGGAGCCATGCCAGCAATCTCACCAGCACCCGCGTAGCCAGGCTGTAACTGGGCGCTTTTCTCAATCGAATTGGCGAGGTCGCTGTACTTCGAAGCGCTCTTTAGGAAGGCGTCGGCTGCTTTTCGGGTAAGAAGCGCGCCACCGAGAAAAGCTACGCCATGAACCAATGCGGGAAGCGCAATCGCTCCCCATCCGCCCACCGGAGCGCCCGCGGCGGCAAGTTCTGGATCAAACGGACTAACAGCGGCGGATGCCGCAGCGCCGCCTTGAAAGCCGAGATACGATTTAATTCCAGTGTCAACGAAGGCTTTGAGCTTCTGGTCGCTTCCAGCCTGCGTCATGAGGGTCCGGTATTGGTCGTCGGCCTTTCGCGCGTCGTCCAAATTCTTACGCAGCCAATCCGGTGAAACGGCTCCATCGCGCATCGCCTGAATCATCGCTGGCGCAGTGTATCCGCGCTCGAAGGTCAAGCCTTTCGTAGTCGGATCGATGTGGTAAACCCCTTTTGGAACGTTTCCCGATTCCCAGTCCTCGCCGACTTTCTTCTCGGCCAATGCGCGGGAAGTAGCTTGCGCCGCCATGTGCGCAAATTCAGGTGAGGCAGGGAATGCCAAGGTGCGTTGGACTTGTTCCCAGGCTGCGCCGGCTTGTGCAGGTGCCTGAGCCGCGGCCAAGCGTTGCTCCACATCGACGTGGCGCGCCTTAAAATCCTCTTCTCGGGCCTGAATGTTGGTATTGGCTTCATCCATCAGCGCCTGATGGGTGTCGTCGAGCTGATCCAGTTCACCCTGGCGTTGTTGCAACTCTTGCGCGGCAGGTTCGAGAGTGTTAAGAATCGTCTGAACCCGTGCTTTACTGGCAGGATCGGTTAGCTCTGCAATGCGCCGGTTCGCTTCCGCCCGACGCACTTCCGGATCTTCGCCGTATTGCGCGGGTACCATCCCTAACAAATCTTCCAACCGGCTCGTTAGGGCGCCGACTTGCCGAGACAATGGTGCGACTTGGTTCTGCGCCGCCTGCAATTGGCCGCGGATAGGTGCCAGGCGATTGTTAAAATCCTTCTGCATGTTTTGGATTGTCGAAACATGCTCCTGGTCGAGTTGATCGCGCTCTTGCAGCAGCGGACCCATGACTGGATCATTGCGAAGTGGGTCTTCGGCCTGAGTCTGCTTATCGACCTCGGTCGGAATTCCGAGTTGCTTTTTGTGCGCTTCAATCGCTGTGACGACCGGATCGCTCTCAGGGTCGCCGCCTGCCGCCAAGATCGACGCTTTGCGATCTTGCAACATCGTATCGAGATCGCCGACCGCGGCCGGTTTACCTTCGCTCCACGTTTTGTGATCTTGGGCGAGGTTAGTGACGGCTGCTTTCGCGTCGGCCACGTCCTGCGGATCTTCAAAGACGGGCTTACCATTGAGCATCACGGGTCTGCCCTTTACGACCTTCGGTTGGCCGTAACCAGCTTTGGTCAGCTCGTCGATCTGCGCATTGACTTGCGTCAGCTTAGATTTGGCTTCCAAAGCTGCCGGATCGGGCTGCCTACCAGTCCAAGTCCAATGGGTAGCCTGCGTCTGCGGTTCGAGTGCGCTTTGCTGTTTGAGTAAGTCCTGTAAAGTTTGCTGTTTTCCTGCGGCTTCGCTCTGAGCGTTACGCAATCCGACTGCGGTCTTTTGCAGTTGCAGGCCGAGCGCATTGACGCCGACAGCGTGCAATTTCGTGTCGTTCTCGACCTGCGCTGTCTCGGCCGCTTTACGGGTTTCGGGATCGGAACTCCCCAGACCTTCCTGCACCGTACCGAGGTAATCCCACGGCGAATATTTGTTCTGCTTGTAAAGGAGATTCGGTTGATCTGGGTGATTGCCTATCGGCGCCTTTTGATCAAGCGCCACTTCCTTCGGACCCGCTTCCTCATACTGAGTCTGGACGGCATGGCCTTCTGCATCATAACGAACCGGCCCCTTCTTCCCAGGCTGATAAAGGATGTTGCCTTCGTCATCGCGCACGGGCGCAATCACCCCAGTCACAGGATCGCGTTCAATCTGGACGTGCGCGCCTTTGTAGGTCAGCGCTGTCTGCCGGTTGATCTCGGCCTGTTGCGCCTTTTGCGCTTCCCACATCTGCTGAGCGTTGAACCGGTCAACGGCCGCGCCATAAGCGCCGACCTTGGCGATGTCGGCAGGTATGTTTCGCCCACCGGAGAGTTGCGGAAACGAAAGGGGAGGTCTCGGTAGGGTGGTCGGGGCCCGCGGCGCCGGCTTAGCGTAGGTTACTGGCGAGAACTCGCCAGGTTGAAGCCCGACTTGAAGATTCTGCTGTTGTTCCTGTCCAGCCTCCGGCTGCTGTTCAGGTTGCTCTTCTGGCGTCTCCGTGTCAGCTGCATCCGGCGCGTCAGAGGGCGCCGATGGAATCAGCTGGTTGCCAGCAATTTGCCGATTAACAACTTGCGGCATCCCATATTAACTGCCAGCGCCGCCGAAGATTCGCGGGACAGTTGTGTTCGCCGCAGTTTGGGTTCGAGTCCGCGGAAGCGCGGCCACAAATGTCGGATTAAGACTCTTATCGGTTCCGGGTTGCGCGCTCGAGAACCGACCCCCGGCAATGAAATCGCGCGCCAGATTGGTCCCACCCGGACGGTCGGAAATAAAAGGAGTCCGTGTTCCAGGCGTATTATCGAAAGTGGTTGTCCCACCGCCGTAAGGCGAATTGAGGGTGTTAGTCGGGCGCCCTTGCGCATCTACCCCAGCAGTAATTCTTCCACCCGTGCCTGCTTTCACCGCGTTAGGCGCATTCACACTCACCGCTTGCGTCCCGCCAACTGGCGGAGTCGGGCCCGCCGGCGTGACATTCGGAAGTCGAGTGACGCCGCCGCCTTCGAGGTAATTTCCTTCCGCATCCCGGCCCTGATTTGAAAGGGTAGCTCTAACAACGTTGCGACCAGCTTCGCGTCGCGCGCGATCGGCCTCGGCCAACTCTTGCTCTCGTTCTGCGGCCGGCTTGAAAAAGCCGCTGGAAAAAAGGTCTTTCGGTCCACCGGGACGCGCGGCCCAATCCGCCGCACTGATGCCCTGAGATTTGCGTATGTCCTCGTCAATGAGCCGCGATTGATCCGATGCGGCAACGCCAGCAGCCGGCGGGGTGTACAACCGCGAAGCCGTTGAAGCCCGCGGTGCGCCGCGTGTCCCAGGTGAACCGCGTCCGCCAGGAACTTGAGGATTTGGAAGTGCCGCATTGGGCGAACTACCGGCAGGCGCAGCGGGCGCGCCGCTCAGTCGTTGCGCATTTTGAAGATCGCTTACACCAGGACGACCGGCGAAAGGATTATCTTCGCTGCGGCCAGTCAGATAATCGTGCGCGTGCCGTAACCCGTCCTCATAAGAAAGATCGCTGTCAGAATCGTCACCGCTCGCAGCCGCAGGTCGTCGTGCCATCCTGCACGCGCGTTTACTCTATCGCGAGAACTTTGTCAAAGAAATGTTTCAGAAGCCTCTCGCCAATTCCTTCTTCTGAAATAGCAATTCCACTGCGACAACTTTGCCTTTGGAAAACTTTGGAGTGAGCGAGCAATTGCAATTTGGACACTGAACTATCGTGGGATGACGGTTGATCGCTCTCTCCGGCAACCCGATCCATTTGCAAATTTCAGCGTAGGTTTTTGGCCCTAGAGAGTTGCCGTATGGCCCGTACTGCGTGCCATCATCGTAAAAGCCACCGACCTTACGCTGCATTAGACCACCAGCCAACACAGCTTCTTTAATTTTTTCCCTCGTATCGAGATCGAGACGATTAAGACAGTTTGCGGCGTGGTTGGATAAACCCTCGTAAACCTTCCAGTGATACGTGTTGCGGTAGATCATAGAGAAGCATCGCCCTCGAACACCGTCCCATCCCAAACGTCTTTCGGATCGAAAAATTCTCCGTTCCTTCGCCGGCGTTCCAAATCTTTTTCCCGGGCCAGTTGGAAATCCAGTAGAGAGGCCAGCACATCCTTTGGCATCCCCAGGTTTTTAGCCATGACCCGCGCCGTTGTAGGCGTTAAAGGTACCTGTAAAGATTCAATCTTGGCTAAGGTGCTCTCCCCGATGCCAGCCAGCTTCGCAAATGCGCGCTGGTTCATTTTGAATCGGTAAACCCGTATCTTCGCAACTGGATGCCGGAGAGATGAATGGCGCATAAGTTTACCACCTCTGCGCCAGTCCAACTACGGAAGTTTCTTCCCGTTCCAAGGCAGCAAGGTCCGGTGGTAATTGAATCCTGACCGGTTGTTCGACATAGACTGTGGCTGAGTTGATCGTGATTAACCCAATCGCCAGTTGTAACACGCAGTCGTCGTGCTTCCCCGCCATGGCTTCACTGCGCCCATTGCTTTTGACCACGAAACTCTCCAGCTCGGCCAGTGTGATCGGGCAATAGATCGTCGCGCCTTCCCCAGCCTTGCCGTCCTCTCGAATCGTCCTGGCCAGCGCCTCGATCATCGATTCCCGAGTGCTCGCATCCGTTCGCCAGCCATACGAAAGATCCTCCTTCTGCTCCCGGCGAAATGGAAGCCTGCGCACGTAGATATTCGCTCCGCGCAGCTTCAATAGCTCAATCAAACCGCGGTCCATGTTGAGCTCGGGCACAATGATGCAGTTGCCGTAATACTGGGCTAAACGCCAGACACGTTCCTCTAAAACGTCAATGTCCCATTGCAGCTCGTATTTGCGGTTGCGTTCCCACGCGCCCCAATCATCAACCAGCCGCGCGACTAGCTTCGGCGGCACCCATCCTCTATCGGGATCAAAGTAACCCGCACGCAGGACACCCGCGGCGTGGTTGTCCGGGTCTTTCCCGCTCACCTGGCTGCGTCCCGTCATCTGATCCACACTCACCGAATAACGCATCCCGCCGCGAGGTTGTTCCCATCTTATCACCCAGGCATCGTCACTGGAAGCCGGTCGCCAAATCCCGCGGTTATCCACAACGTCGATGTTGCCCAAGTCAGGTGGATAAATCCGGGCGCGTTCCACCATCTTTTTGAGTATCCCCATGTTGAACCGGCGCCGACCGCTGGTCCGAAAGGCGCTCTCCGCGTCAAAGGGGTAATCCTCACAGAAAACGTCGAAATCTTTCTTGCACTCTTCCCGCACCGCCCATTGCATCCAGGCCACTTGCTCCTCGTCCAAACCATATTGCCTAACGAGATCATCAACCTTCTCCGGCGGGACGCACTGCTCCTTGCCTTCCTCTAAGGCCGGATCAATTCTCCGCTCTCTGGCCTCGAACCAGGCGGCAAACACTTTCACAAATCCGCGTTTGCCGCTCTTTAGTTCCTCAAAGGTAATCGCCCCCTGCCACCGATCGTAGAAGTCGCCACTGGCGCCGCGGGCAGTCGATTCCAGTTCAATGAAGGTTAATGGTGCAAGCGGGACACATTTAAGTAATCCCGCGAGGACATCAGCCGCATTTGCTACGCCTTCCTCGGCCCAGCGCGCTACCTCGGTCGCCACCACCACCTGGTAAGTCGCGCTCCGCCCCACCTCCGGGTTGGCAGCGGTCAGTTGCTCCATGAAACTGCCGTTGCCCCAGCGCGCAGACCGATCCAGGACCTTGCACGGATTACGGACATCGAAATCGTCGTGCTCGGCGAATACTTTGAGTTTGCGAAAGAGATTGGTGGATTGTCCATGGCTCCCGCCAACAATGCACCCTGTCGCCCGCATGTGCGAGAGATAGCGATACGCTATCGCGACGGCAAAGGTGGAGCTCCCGTCCTGCCGGCATTTCAACGTCTGAATCCGGCAGGGGAGATTATTGAGTAAACAATATTCGACAATCTCATCTTTGCGCTCCTGCAACGGCGTGGCGTGCAATTCCGGATGCTTCCGGATCATCCCCACCTTCGGCTCTATCGCTCCGTGTAACTCAAACCATAGCCCCGGCGAAATCGCCGTCCGCTCGTGAACCTTGCGAAGCCTGGCGTCTTGCTCCGCTTTACGCGCTCGGGTCTTGGGCTGGCCAGCCACACCTCAGCGACCGAAGTAGTGCAACGCAGCTAACCCGCCGAAAAGATCGGCCGCCACCATCAACGCTAATCCAGCGCTCACCAATGGTTGCCAATTCGGACGGCCCATGGGCAACGTCGCCAGAAGAAAACAAACGAAACTGAAGGCCAAGAGAACCAGCCCGAGATTTTGCATAGGTGAGTTACTTCAGAGTTTGAGGTTGTCTGCTGTCGGATCTACAATCGCGTTGGAAGGGTCGTAAGAATTTGGATACGGATTCGGTTCGTTGCGCGCTTTCAAGTCCATCCCAAGCCACATGATCGCCTCTTGCAACTTGGTGATCGATAACGCCCGCTCACGACTTGCGGGCAAGCTTTTGAGCTTCTGCAAATTGCCATCGAGGGCAACACGAAGCTCCTTCGTCTCAATGACCTGATCGCGCTGGTCACTAATCGGTAACGCCATCACGCAGGACCGTTGAAGTTCACTAACACGTCCCGCGTTTTCAAAAATATCCCAGCGTTCGTCGTGTTGTTTAAGAGCTTCATATGAATCAGTTGCTCGGGCACCTCCGCGTCCGGAAAAAGAATAGGGTTCTCCGTGTTCGCCCCCTCCGCCTGGCTCTTCGCCCGCAACGTCACCCGCATCTGCCCGCTCTCGTCCTTTACGTCCTTGACCACAAACCGCGCAGTGATGTTCGCCATAAGTTTCTAACGATTCCTAATGTGTGAGTCGCTCATTCTCAGGTCGCCGGCCCGTTGAACGTCACCAGCACGTCACTCCCCTTCTTGAAAACCAGCGATTCCACCGACTGCGGCAACACCAAAACTATCTGCTCCGATGCCGAATCGTTCTCCAACCATAACGATTGGTTCTCCGTCATGTTCGCGTTCTCCGCCAACCGCGTCGCCGAGAGAATAACTGCCTTTTTGTTCGGACTCCATTCGTCCTTCGCCCGAACCCGGAACCGCGCTGTAAATTGTGCCATAAATTTTTACCGGTTAAGCTGGCGGCGCCGGTGTAGGCGGAGGTGCCGGTGCCGGTGGTAACGCGCTCGCCGCATCACTCGCCGCTGTGCTCGCATCCCCAATCGCACTCTTCAAATTGGCCAATGCCGTGTCAACCGCAGGCGTCGTGCTCCCGCCGGCCGCTTTTAACGCCGCTTCCAAATCCAATATCCCTTGCTTGATCGTCGGCAGTAAACTCGTTATCGCTTGCACCGCACTCGTTAGCCCCGCCAAGTCCAACGCTTCCTGATCTTGTGTCTCGGCCATGATGATTATCCTCTGCTCAATTCGGTTTACACTCTGAGCAAGCGCATTCAGCTTTTGGTTGATCGTTATCCAGTCGCTCACTCAATTCGCTTGTGCCTTTACGACTCTCTCCCCATACCTGTCAATACTTTTTTTCAAAGGCGGACTTTTTTCTCCACCCCGGCCCGCCAGCGAGGGTCCATCGACTCGGGAAACACCAAGCCAAGGAGATTCCTTCACCCTAATTCCAAAAACGGCCCCGCCAACGCCTCGTCCCCAACGTAACTCGGATTCGCCGCATTCCACGAACTCAAAACCTCATCCGCACTGTAACTCCCAGTCGTGTCCAACACCACACCCACACATAGCCCGTAGTCACCTTCCCCCTCGTGCACAAGTATCTTCCACACTTTCATTCTTTATCCCTTTTCGAAAATTGAAAATATTTTGGACGCCTTCCCCTTTTCAAAACCACACATATCCCAGACATGGAAGGGTGGTGCGTCGTCAGCTTTAGGGGAGGTAAGGGTGGTCATAGGGGGGTCGCGGTTTTATATCGCAGTATTGAGGAATGCTTTCTCAGATTCGTTAGGCATTCTCAGCTTTAGGTGATAGCTATTGTCCGATGTTATCGCTAAGTCGCTCATCGAGTCGCACTTCCCCGAGTAGGACAATTGTCGTCATTAGCCAAATGAAAATCATCACGGCAGTTATGGCGATTCAGACGTTTCGCTTGGCATGGCACGATCCGGCATGATGTCGCCGAGCTTCTTTAGCGCCAACGGACTCTCGCGAATGCGATTGAGCAAGTCCCCAAGCTCTTCGAAATTGCCAGTCGCCGCAATGCTCCGCTCAATCGGTTTGCCGAATTTGTAGGCCAGGATCAACGCCGCGGCTTCTCGGCGTTCCTTCCAATCCTCTTGTGTCGCCCACGATTTTGAGTCTCCGTCCCACGAAGTTTTTGTCGCTAGAAGCCCAGCACGCAAGACGCGAATCGCTCCAGCTGCATCTCTATCCTCGATCATTGCGAGTAAATCCGCGGTTTGCTTGAAAACGGCCCGCTTTTGGGTCACGCGCGCACGCGAAGATTTCGCGCCGTTTTTACCGTTTTTTTCGCTTGGCGTCACGATGTCGATCTTTCGGTGATTTGTTTTGGATTGTCAAGTGGGGTGTTAGGCGGCTCTTGAGCGATCGGCGCGGTAATGAGAAGCGGTGCCGTGATCGTAACTGTCGCGCATTTGCTCGGCTGAATCATAAAAGAGCCAAGTTGCCATTTGGTCGAAGTTGATGAGCCTTTGGTCTGAAGGTTGACCGAATCCCCATTCGCAAAGTTGGACAAGGAAGCATTTGGGTTTTGGTTCGGCAATTATTTTGCCTTGCCATTTGATGTGACCATTAGGCTCGATTGAGTGGAAGAATTTGCCGACGATGGGGTTTTGGTTTCGAGTTAATTTTTTCATTTGATTAGCTACGGGATTTGCATTTGCATTTTGGCGGCAGGAGGGGTGCATTTTATTTTGCACTTTTGCAGCCACCTTGCAGTGGATGTAGCAGTTCCCCCACGTAGTGGGGAACTGCAAAAGTGCAAAAGCCCCCTGAATTGCACTGCAATTGCATGACTGCAAAAGCCTGCAAAAGCTTGGTAGGAAAAGGGGAAAGAATCAGTCATTGTTTTGGGGCATTTTTGGGGTTGCGGGCGAATAAAGGGAATTCCATTTGGGGCCTCGTTCTTTTTTAACAAAGCCGGCGTCTTTAGCGCGATCGATAGCGTCATAAGCGGCGCGTTGCTGGACGCCGAATTCCTCTTTGATACGTTTAACGAGCTGAGGTTTTGGGGTCTTTGGCTGGCAGAGGAGGGCAACATCTTCTGGCAAAATTGGCTGGCGCTTTTGCACTGCAATTCCGACATCTTCGCGGAATTCCGCGGGATCGAAATGCTCGTCGAGGAGATAGATACCAGCGTCCTCATCGAAGATGACACCGATTTCTGGGAAAGGCTTACCGTTATTATTTTTGCCGCAGGAAAGGAGGATAAGATTTGGGTTATCAGGGCTACGCGGAGCCATGTTTATCTGTGCGCGAGTCCAGGCTTGGAGGACTTTGGAATTGCGGCCATAGGAAGTTTTCTCCCAGCCGACAGCGCGGGCGGCGCCGAGTTTGCCGGTAATAGCGTGATGAAGGACTAGGGGGACACGATCCTGGCGACCGTTTTGAGTGACGCTTGAGATGGCGGCGACAAGGGCGCGCATGTCCATGTCGCTGTTGAGATCCTGGTCGGTCAAGGAATTCAGTGGGTCCCACTGGACGAAATCGGGTTGAACATCGTGAATGAGGGATTTCACTGCGGTGTAGCTTTCCTGATGTGAGAGGGTGAGAAGCGCATCGATGTCGCTTTCGAGGGTATGAATTACGAGGCAATCATCCAAGAGCGCGAGTTCATCGTGGGTAAGCTCAAGGGCGCGCATGATATTTCTGGCATCGAAATTGAGGCGTCGATTGGAATTCTCAGTTTGGATAAAGAGCCAGCGTTTACTGCTGGCGCGGGTTGGCATTCCGAGAAAATCGCGGCCAGTGATCATACAGACAGCCAATTGAAGTGAGAGTCGGCTTTTACCTATACCGCCTGGGCCAAGGAGCGTGCAGGGTTGGCCGGCGGCGAGTATGCGATCGCCGAAATAATTATCCAGTTCATCAAAGGTCATTTGGACAAGCTCGCTGAATCGACGGACTGAGAGTGGGGATTTCCTGGTTGCTGTGCTCTCCAGGGCGCGCAGATCAGCGATGGCCCGCTCATGGTCGCCAATGACGCTCCAAAGCTCGTCCTCGGTCAACGTGGGCAGCGCGCCGGCCAGTCTGGAAGCGAGTCGAGTGGCTTCGCGGGCCACATATTTATCGCGCAGAATATCAAGGTGATAAGAGAAACTTTCCGGCGGCGAAAGGGTGCCTAAAAGCTCGGCTAAAAAAGGTGGGCCACCGAGTTTTTGGAGCTGGCCCAGGTCGGAGAGGCGCTGGACGAAAGCTGTGGGATCGATGTGACCATGTTCTGCGTGGAACTCGCGTGCCAATGCGACAAAGGTGCGCAGGTTCGGGTTAAAAAAAAACTCTGCTTTTCCTCGTTCTTGGAAGATGGGGAAGCAGATGTTTGGATAAAGATAAAGGGCAGCAGCTGCGGCGAGCTCGACTTCGGGTGCTTGCGGTATAGGACTTTGTGCTAAAGTCCTATTTTCTCGTTTTTGAGAAAGGGTTTGAGCGGGCGGGTCGCTACTCCCGCTTCGTCGAGATTCGGATTCGTCGTCACGTTGGTCCGGCGGTATCTCAGCCTGTAAACAGGCGGCTCGGGTCTGTTCCGCATCAGCGTGTCTGCTTTCCACGCCGCCGCTCAAATTGTCTTTAGATTGTAACGCAACGCGCAGTTCTTGGGCGGTGAGCGAGGCCATGTCAGCGCAAGACTGTCACAACCGCGCCCAAATCTTTCGCTCGGTCAAGCCTTAATGCAGCCTCATCCCCATATCCAATTAAAACGGATGGTCCACCGCTATTGTGACCAAGAGGAGCTTTATCGCCATTTGGAAAATGAAAAGTCAATCTACCGCATAGAAAAAGAAGCCTGGAAGCAAAAGGCCAGACGAAATCGTGGAAAGCACGGGTATCGGTTCTGGCGTAGGTTAAAGCAATCCCATTTCGATGCAAAGCCAAGCGAGAGAGCCAGAGTGCAAGAAGTTTGCCGTACGGGGGATTCAACCACACAAAGCCGTGCCAGAGCCGTAAAAGACCATCCTCGCGTTCAGTAATCATTTCCTTGGCGGTCGGCCAAGGCTGTGGAGAGGCGGCGCACGGATCGAGATCGAAGGGCCCAAAGCGCTCAATTATCCATTTGGGCGTAACCCACGAATTGGTGGTACGCGATTTAATCCGCGTATGCTGCGGCGGAGCGATGGAACTCACCCGGTCCCGCCTCGGCGCTCAACCCAGGCCAGAAAGCCACAACGGGCACCAGGCTGAGCGCGGAAGAGGGTGGAAAAAGGGGAATAGGCTTTCACGAGAAGTCGAGCAACGAAGCGTTGAAATACAGGGCAGCTAACAAATCGTCAATCATAATTTTCTTTAGCGCCAAAGAAAATTCAGTCCGCTCGCAGAGCTCATATCGGAAGTGCTAGTTGCTGAGGCCGTTTCGATCGGCGGAATTTGGTTTGAGTGGCCGGAGCGCCTGTGAAACACAATGCGGGGCTATGTTGCTCCGATTTAACCGCACCACTCAAATTGTTTGACCACCAAAGGCTCGGCGAGGCAATCTCTTCTTGTCCGCCATTTGCCAGCATAAACCACTTGTTAGGTATTGGCGAGTACGCCGCGAACATCACCGAAGAGCCAAACTTGACCATGACAGTCTTATTTGGTGGCGGCGGTATTCGAAATGTAGTTACCCAGCTCATCCTTCAAACCAAAGTCCATTATACTTGTACCACGATTTAGGACAGCGCCTACACCGGCAAAAATCAATGCCAGGGTAATGGTGCTTGTGGATGCCGATCATACAGAACAGTTTTGCGATCATTCGTTTGCCTCCGGTGGTGGCGTGGGTGCCTTTGGACGCCAGCCCCATTCGTACACGTCCCAGTACCAAGGCGTGAAATAACTATTGGAAAGCGTTATTCTGCCGCGTTTGTTTTCGAAATCCATGTTCATCCTATTCGAGCTAGGGGCATAAAAACGGCATCGGTCGATGACCAAGTCGTCCTCCACGTCATCTACGACAACTGGGGAGTAAAACGTGATACCTCGTATGCAGGCATTGTTTTTGATGGCGGCAATGTGAACCGGCGGCCAAGCTGATCTCTGTCCGATTTCCAGTCCCAGCTCAAAGGTCAACACGCTTTGTCGCCCCCGTAGCGCAGCCACGTATCCGGCTTTGTAAACATCGTAGGTGACGAATGCGGTCACCAACGCCACAACCAAAACTATCCCAAGGTTGGCTAGGAGTTTCACGTCTTTTCCCCCAGTTGGTAGGCAGCAACAAGTGCGATGCAGCTAACAAAAAGTAATGCGACGCTACTGCCATTCTCAGGGACATATTGTCCGTAAAACGTGACCTGGCGAGCGAATCCCAGCGATGGCTGCCATTGCATATAGCCAGCTTGCCGATTACCAATTGGGACTTCAAACCACTGATCGTATTTAGTCGAGGTATTCCAGGCGTCCGAATTCGAATAGGTGACATCGATGTAAGCCAAGCGCCAATTACTGCCCTGGAATGTCCGACCGTTCTTGAAGGTGTGATGGAGATTGTCGAAGTTCCACCACATGACAGGAGCGCTTATCTCATCGTTCTGGAGCGATGTTCCAAAAAAGGTCCCTCCTGGAACGTGAAAGCCAGGCAGTTGGTTGACCCGATCAAGCCAAGTATAGTCGTAATTCGTGCGACCGATTGACCAAAAGCCAGTCCGATAAGCGTCCAATGGATTTACATAGGAAGGTGCACTGACTTGTAGTAGGGTGACGGCGTGGAGACCAATTGGCCCCTGCGGGTCCGTCTCCTGCCAAGCTGGATTTTCGCTGACTGCGAAAGCTTCGCAGCTAGTCAGAATCCACACCGCGATGAAGACTAGGACAGATAGGACAAACAGCTTAAACCATACCGCTGTCCGTTTATAGATATTGACCTTTGGAGGGGTGATATTCCGTAGGATGCGGTTCCAGTCGGTGCGATTTCCTTCAATTAGGTGTTTCATCTCGATTCCTTTCATCTATGTGGTGTCGTTCGAAAAAGCTTTCTGTTACCTCCATGTCGTGTTCAGCGAGCCAGACTTTGAGAGCTGCTTTAACAAGCTTACAATCCCCGAATGGCACGATCTCTGGTAGCTCGGATGCTTGGACAATCTCGTGGCCGTTGATCTTCGTCATCGTTCAATAGCAGTCATATTTTCCTTGTGAGCTGCGCCTTCTTTGGCTCGCGGGCAAGCACGCTTTTAAGCGTCTCATCGACGTATTCGTTGGCCTGTTTCCAAGTGAATTTGCGCTTGGTGCGTATCTTTTCTTCCACCTTGGTCAACGATGGATTGGAGCAATTAAGGATTTCATCACGAGTAAGATCGCCACGCAGCGCCAGAAGTGAGATGGCACGCGCCGGATCGATAATCTTGCGCACTTCGCCCTCCTTCCCAAGCATGTAATTGGGCAAACGATTAGGATCGAGCTTCTTACGCTTACGCCCCTCATCGCGTGCGATGTCTTTGACAAAATCGGCCATCGAACAGGCGAGCAAGACCTTCTCCAAATCCCCATCGGTGCACTCCGCCGCCAAGGTTCGCTCGATCTGGAGCAGTTTACCCGTCTTAGTTCCAGTTGTTGGGATGACCGTCAATTGAAGATGCCGACGAAACTCAGGGCAGATCAATTTGGCTTTGCAATAGCGGCATTGCTCTTCCGCTGCAATAAGCGGTGCCTGCGGATTGCGCGCCAGGGCTCTAATTCCGGCGAGTTCAATGCAAGCGTCGTCGATGTCCGTGGCTGAGTAAGCGGCCATCGTGATGCGTTCTTCGTATGGAAGCCGCGGTTGAGTGATCGCGACGACTACCTTGTCAGCCAACCATTTGGCCGCACCACCAATGGCGTAAACCCGCAACTGAAAATTGGCAGCCGCAGGCGTAACGATCTTGTAGCCAAACTTCCGGTCGATGATGACCAGCAATGACCTTTGCGGATAATAACGCCAGCGATCGCACTGGCCAGGGGTTGCACCATCCCTATCGGCCAATGCGACCAACTGTGTTTCAGTGCCTTCTTCCCACAGATCAGCATCCGAAATTCCAAATTGCTCTTTAACACGCTCGAAAATCATGTCATCGCACTTCTCCGAAATATCCAATAGATCGCGCTGGTTCGGTTTAAGGAAGGAGCGGTCAAGCTTGGGATTGGCCGCGTAAGCGTGTAAGAGTTCCCCCTCCTTTGCCTGTTGCGAATCCTCGTCCGGCAAGCCAGCCTCCATACGCTCGCTGCCTGGGCAAAGCGCGCGTCGGGCGATATTGGAAGCCGAGGTAATTGCGCGTGGGAAATCGGTCATGTGACCTCCTCGGAGGCTTTGTAGTCTGATTTCTCGCCCAAAATAAATTCGACATCGATCACGGCGCCGCTTGGAAGTTCCTCGAAATGCTCCGCAATGAATCGATGGGCGACCGGAAACGTACGTCCGCCCCAAGCGTAAGCATCGTAGGTGCAATTGGCGTTAATGCCTGAGCATTCAAGCCGACCGAGAATAATGTGTGAGCTGGCTTCAAATCCGGCACGTAATAGTAAATACTGTTCGCCTTCATCATCTGAGCTTGGTCGAAAAGCGAACACCGGAATGAAGGTCGCGCGATCCCGGAGTTCGAAAAGCTTTACGTTCATTCCTCTTCCAAGGCTAGTTCGCGCTGCTTCTCTTCTTCGGACATGATCTCCGTCGAAACGACCTCGCCAGTGTCACTCCGGACGGTTTGTTTCTGGCCTTTCTCGGGTTGATCGAAGTTAATAAAGCAACTCACATCCCGAAATTCGTAGCCACTGCGAAGCTTGTTGCCGAGAGAAGAAATCAAAGCTTCTGCGGCTGTGCTCTTAGCTTTGAAATCTGCCACAACTTGCTTCTTGTCTTCCTCAATTTCCTCTAAGTCGTTCGTGGCCTCAGCCAATTGACGACCGACATTTATTTTTTCTTCGTCAGTCAACAGACAGCGAAGGCGGCAGATGGTTTTTTTCATAAGAATAGCGGATCAGTGGTTGTTTTTGTTGCTGGAGGCTCGGCGAAAGCCTTATCCATTTCCTTCATAACGGTGTCGAAATTCTCCAGAATGATCCCCAACTGATGATCCGAAATCTCCTCGAACTTAGTTCCGCGCGGAACCCAACCATTGCGCGCAGCCACTTGTAGAAATTCTTCCGCGGTATATTTCGCCAAGCCGAGGCGCCCTGCCAGCTCGCCGAGTTTCTCGCGGACCTTGGGTGGTGGCTCAGGTGCCTGTTTCGTTTCAGCGGGGCTTTCGGTCTCGCTTTTCGGTTTGCGGCCGCGCCGTCTCTTCGGCTCCTCCGGCGGCGCTTCCGGCTTCGAGATGAGTTTTTCGTAAGCCTCCCTTGGTGTAGCAAATTTCGGCTTCTCAAAATGCGGCACAGGGAAAGCTTGATCGATGTTTTGCTCGCCATCTTTGACCGCGTTGTAGAGACCAATCAAGGTCTCCAAATCCTCCAGTCCGATCTCTTCAATGCCACCTTTTTCCAGCGTGGAGCAGATTCGCTTGGAATCGATGCCCATCGCCTCGAACTGTTTGAGCATCCGTGTGCGGCGTTCGGCCAGAGTTTTAATGTCGCCGACGGCGGCGTGCTTGGCTGCGGAGAAGATTGGTTTTACGAAGGCGAAGGGTACCACCTTGAAGATCGCGTTGCGCGCAGCTATGGCGCACGCCGCGTTGCCGGTCACAACCTGCATATCCTCGGAATAAGTGTTGCCGTCACGGTCCGTGATCCGGCGCTGGACTTCGACCTGGCTCATGACGTTGGTCTCAAGGTCGTGACAGTAGCCTTGCGCGGTGATGGTCTTTCCATCGTTCCCAATCACCCGAGCTCCATACCGCAGGTTGCCAAAGGAACTGCCGGCGATCTCAGCCAAGCGGATACTCGGTCCCTCGATCATTTTGCCTTTCCGATTGAGCCGGTAAAAGCAGCTCTCAGCCGTTTCCTGGTCGAGCGTGGCAAGATCCAGCATTCGACGTTTCACGACCGAGAGACTCCGCGGGTAACGTTTGGCAGTTGAAATCTGCATGTCGATATTGGCGCGCTCAAGGGATTCGAGAGCGGTGGGCGTAACGGTTTGAAGTTCCCAAGTCGTGTCCGTAGTTTTTTCGTCAGTCATAATTGTTTTATCCAGTAATCTCTCTGCTGTACCATGCCGATTGCGTGTTTATAGGATTCTTCCACGATCCAGTTGAGTGAGTTCAGTCCTAGTTCGTGATGAGCGAGCAAGCCTTGCAGGGCGTGACCTGCGAAGTATTCGAGCAACGTCATGCCCTCTTGTGCCTGATTCCAGGCTGAGCTTTGACGCCCGAATGGTCGCGGGAATGCCGGCGGATTGTTCATGATTTGCCTTTCTGTTTTTTCATTTGTGCTTTGGCCATGGTGAAATTGAAAAGTTGAAACTGCCGGCGTTGCAGCTTGGCGACTTCGAGATCGGTCATTTGCCAGCCGCGATGCTGCGCTGCGGTCAAGAGCCGTGTCTGTGTGCGGGCGAACATACCGACCAACTTGCCGCACAATCGGGCCAGAAAGATGAGTGAAGGTATGTTCTTGTTCAGCCACATTGAGAAACAGAAAAGGGCAAACAGGAACGAGAAAGCCGATATAGAGTAGAGAAGGGCGATCATTTGGTCAACTCAAGTAGTTTAGACTGATGCTGATAAAATTGGCCAGTGGCCTGGCTATGCCGAAGTTTTGCCACCGTGATGTCTTTACCAGAGTGATAATCAGCAAGAGCTTGGCTGAAAGTTTCGTTGCACACTTTGAGCCAATAGTCCATTTGGACTCTTTCTGATTGGATCGCGCGGCGATTGCGAATCAATCGAAGAAGTCTCATATCTTTCTTTCCATGTTCTCGTGGAACATGTGGCAATGGCCGCAGTAGCGTTCACGAATGTCGTTCGGGTTAAAGCTTCGCCAGTGACAGCGCGGGCATTGAATCGACGGCACCTGAGCCAAGCGGTCCACGTCTTTTTGCGCTCTCCTTTCGATAAAGCGTTTGATTAGTGAAGCCATCATTTTACGCCCCGGCGAAACAAGTGAAAATCACGCAGCCGATCAATGGCAATCCGAACTGATTCCGAATGGGATGCGCCGGTTCGTTTCTTGATTCGCCTGAGCTTGGCCAGGTGCCGCTTTTCGATGACGATTTGTGTCCGGATCATTGGATTGAAAGTTCGGTCAATCGCGCGGAGGCTTGGCGGATATTCGATTCTAGGGCGACACGCGCGCCGCCAGTTGATACTGGCCGCAGGCTTTGCAGCCTCGCCAACTCGCGCCGTATCCACGGCAAGCTTTTCACGCTGCCGTATTTATTCAGGTTTGTGACTGGTCGGGTTTTCATCTTCGACTTCAAGCAGAAAGACTGCCGCAGCTATCACTCCGAATTGTGCCCGTGGTTTCCACGGAGTTCATTAAGGCTGCGACAGTCAAGCTCATTTCCCCTCCACTTTGGCGATGGCGGTTTCAAGCGCTTTCAATTCCTCATCGCTTTCTGCCCGGAATAGCACGCCCAAGCCGCGCGCAATCCTAAGTGCGTGCCTGTAGCGTGCCGCTACCTTGCTTGACGCCACCAGCAATTCGTCGCGCTGCTCACGGAATACTTTGTTCGCTGCGCCTAACTGCTTAATCGTATCGCTGAAGCCAGCAAGCGCCTTTAGGTTATCGTCGTGCTCACGCTGCAATTCGTCGCGCTCGGCTTTTAGCTGTTCGCATTTGTCGAGTAGTTTATCGAACGCCCTATCCTGTTCAGTTGATTTGCGGGCGTTTTCCTTTATCGCCTCTAGCTGTTCTTTAGTGGTTGGCCCGTCAGAGAGAAACGATTTGCCAACGGAAACGTCGCGATTCTGGCTCGCGCTTGGCGCTTCCAATACTCGTTTTTCGGCAATAGCAGCTCGCCATTTCGTCGCCTCTTCTGGCGTTAAAT
>Ga0070698_100000587_pt1 | contig 39046 bp, 34 predicted proteins | sample KBSK1502metaG_FD_65477 | JGI IMG/M metagenome (GOLD analysis project Ga0070698, IMG submission 65477) | Corn, switchgrass and miscanthus rhizosphere microbial communities from Kellogg Biological Station, Michigan, USA - KBS K1-50-2 metaG | ecosystem: Host-associated > Plants > Roots >...
GATGGCCAAGGTCCAGCGCGCGCGATGGGCCGACGACTGTGCGCTGGCCAAGGCGCTGCGCGATTGGTCCGACAGGCTAGAACGCCATTGGTCGAGCCTGCGCGCCGGCGAACCCACCGTGGTCGCGGCCGACGGACGATGGCGCTTTTCAGTTCCTGTCTTCGGCGGGGACGTCCCGCTGACCTCCGTGCGCGTCGAATTGTTCGCCGACGAAGGCCCGGACAGTCCCGCCGAGGTCGTCACGCTACACCAGGAGCATGCCATCCCGGGCACCGCGAACGGTCACATCTATGCCGGAGAAGTCGAAGCAGGCAGGCCCGCTCAGGACTACAGCGTCCGCATCGTGCCCTACCATCCCGCGGCGCACGTCCCGATGGAATTGCCGCTTATCGCGTGGCAGCGATAGGCGGCGCGCGTCGCTCGGCCAGAGGCACGCGTCGTTCGGCCGGAGGAATGCGCGCAGAAGTAAGCCGCTGCGGCGGCCGCAAGATCGGCAGGCGCGGCCACACCGTGCGCTCGCACTCGTCGACCCAGGTAAGCGATGCCATATACTCGGCCTCGAGCTCGGCCTTGGCACGCAGCCAGTGTTCGAGGGCTTTGCCATCGGGGTAGCCGGCTTGTTGCCAGATGAGATAGCTCCGCAGGCGAATCGTTTCCTCAGGGATCATGGGCTTCTCCTTGAGTTTCGGCCGCACGAATGCTTGGTCAGGTCACTGCCGGTCGACCGAGATTTGCCTCCCGCTTGGGATGGCAACGACTCGGCGGACCGCGGATACCAATATTTTGTTGACGGCGTGGTCTATGTAGCAGGACCCGCGTGCCGGCTGAAGTCCTATGACAGGGCTCGCAAAAAAAAATGGTTCACCGAGCGGACCTGCGCTGAATTTTCAGCGCCGATGCGATCTAGGCAGGCCGGTCACTCGATCTTGACGCCCGCATCGCGCACGATCTTGCGCCACTTGGTGTTCTCGATCGCGATGTAGGCCTCGAACTCCTGGCGCGATTCCTTGGCCGGCACGAAGGCCAGGCTTTTAAGCTTCTCCAGCACCTCGGGTTGCTTGAGGATCTTCATCACCTCGGCGCTCAGCCGGTCGAGGATGGGCTCGGGCGTGCGCGCCGGCGCCGACAGGCCGATCCAGCCTACGGCGACCACGCCCTCGACGCCCTGCTCGGCGATGGTCGGGACGCCGGGCAGGAAGGGTGAGCGCCGCTGGTCGGCGATGCCGAGCGCCTTGACCTTGCCGGCGTTGACCGGAGCAACGGCGCCGGGGACGGCATCCGACATGAGCTGGATGTCGCCGCTTTGCAGCGCCATCAGGGCGTCGGCATTGCCCTTGAACGGCACGTGGGTGAGCTTGATGCCGGCCGCGCTCTTCAGCATCTCGACCGCGAGATGGCTCGCCGCGCCATTGCCCGAGGAACCGTAGTTGAAATCGCCGCCGGCCTTGGCTTTGGCAATCAGGTCCTGCACTGAGGTGATGCCGCTCTTGAGACTCGCCATCAACACCTGCGGCGTCAGCCCGATATTGGCGATCGGCGCAAAATCCTTTTGCGCGTCGTAAGGCAGGCGGGGGTAGATCGCCGGTGCGATGCCATGCGTGGAGATCGTCACCATCAGGAGCGTGTAGCCGTCGGGCGGCGATTTGGCCGCGACATCCGCGCCGATGCTGCCGCCCGCGCCGGGCCGGTTCTCGGCGATCACCTGCTGGCCCAGCGCCTTGGTGAGCTGGTCGGCCATGACGCGCGCCAAAATGTCGGTCGACTGGCCGGGCGGGAAGGGCACGATGATGCGGATCGGCTTGGTGGGCCATTGCTGGGCAATGGCAGGCAGCGACAGCGATGCGATGGTGGAGGCGAGAAAGACACGTCGATCAAGCATAGCTGTCATCCCGAGCGCAGCGAGGGACCTTTCCTGTTGTCTCAAAGGTCCCTCGCTTCGCTCGGGATGACAACGGGATTGGTGGCTACGCTGCCGCCTTCTTGTTCTGTTGCGACGGATGCTCGCCGGCGATTTTTAGGAAATTCTCGAGGATCTTGTGGCCGTGCTCCGAAGCGATGCTCTCGGGATGGAACTGCACGCCGTGGATCGGCAGCGACTTGTGGCGCAGGCCCATGACGATGTCGCCGGTCTCGGCGGTGACTTCGAGTTCCTTCGGGAAGCCGGCGCGGTCGACGATCAGCGAATGGTAGCGCGTGGCCTGGAAGGGCGAGGGCACGTCCTCGAACACGCTCTGGCCGGTGTGCTGCACGCCCGACAGCTTGCCGTGCATGGGCACCGGCGCGCGCACCACCTTGCCGCCGAACACCTGGCCGATCGCCTGATGGCCGAGGCAGACACCGAGCAGCGGCAGCTGCGCCTTGGCCGCCGCCTTGACGAGGTCCATGCAAATGCCGGCCTCGTTGGGTGTGCAGGGGCCGGGTGAGAGGACAATGCCGGCCGGCTTCAAGGCCATCGCCTCGTCGACCGTGATCTGGTCGTTGCGATGCACGACGCAACGTGCGCCGAGGTCGCCCAGGAAGTGGACGAGGTTGTAGGTGAAGCTGTCGTAGTTATCGATGAGCAGAAGCATGGGATCATTCTACCGGCGAGGGGGTTGTTGGGGTAGTGTTACAATAACAAGACAAGAAAGCCTGATTTGGTCGTCGAACCCCTCATCGTCGGTCTGCTGCTTCTGGCAGCGCTCATGCACGCGTCATGGAACGCCATCCTGAAATCCGACGAGTCGGATCGTCTGGCGACTTTCGGCGTGATCATGACCACCGGCACCGTGATGGGCCTCTGTGCCGTGCCGTTCCTGCCGTGGATCGATCCGGCGGCGTGGAAATATCTCTTCTCCTCCGTGCTGATCCACGTCCTCTATTACACGTTCCTGCTAAAAGCCTATTCCTACGGTGATCTCAGCCACACCTATCCGATCGCGCGCGGCCTGGGACCGCTGCTGGTGGCGCTGGTGTCGGGCCGCTTCATCGGCGAGCACCTGCGCGCGCAGGATATCGTTGGCGTCGTGCTGTTGAGCTTCGGGCTGGTCTCGCTCGCCATGCCGTTGCGCAACGTCGTGCCGCGGCCGGGCAGCCGTCACGGACTCGCCACGCTGTTCGCCGTGCTGACAGGCATCACCATCGCCGCCTACATCATCGCCGACGGACTGGGCGTGCGCAGCGCCGGGCCGACCTTCGAGCATCGCCTGTCCTACATCGCCTGGCTCTGCGTCGTCGAGGGACCGTGGCTTCTGGTACTGGCGATCGTCATTCGGCCCAAGAGCGTGTGGACGCATCTCCGGCGGACCTGGTGGCGCGGCGTGATGGGCGGGGTCATCGCCAATGTCGGTTACGGAATTGCGATCTATGCCCTGGTGCTGGGGCCGATGGCCCATGTCGCGGCGCTGCGCGAAACTTCCGTGCTGTTTGGCGCGTTGATGGGCACCTTGCTGCTGGGCGAGCCGTTCGGCGTCCGCCGCGTGGCGGCGGCTTTCGTGATCGTCGTCGGGCTGGTGCTGATGAACGGGCCACAACTCATCTGAGCGGCCGCAGCTCGATATCGAGCCGCGCCAGGCGGTCGAACAGCCTGCAGCGGCTGTAGATCGGCCACCACCCGTACAGGAAGATGTCGAGCGGTCCCCACATCGCCACCCATCCCACGATCAAAAGCCCCTCCGACAGAACCTGGGAAAGAGGGAACGGCGAGGCCGCCAGGAAATTACGCGCGAGCAGGCAGACTGCGAGGAAAGCGAGGCCGACCAGCAGGCTCGTTCGTCCGCGCCACCACATGTTCCTGAGGTGGCGCCGCTCGCTGTCGCGGCGCAGTTCGAAGTGGTGGCGGATGGAGACGGGGACCTGCGACGCTTCGGGCCGGGCCAGTTCGTCATGCGGCAGCATGATCACCAGCCGGATCGGACGGCCGCCGGCATCTTCGGCGGAGCCGACGATGTAATCGTCCGCCGCGGCTTCCAGTTCCTTTTCGTGGAAGGGCGCGGGATCGAGCGAATTGTACAGACGCAAGACGCGATCGAGGCGCAATTCGACTGCGACGGTGTCGACCTTGTCTGTTACGGGATTCACTGCCATGGCTGATCGACGATTGTCGGCGAGGGCGCGAAGCAATGTCCACCCGCAACCTCGACAAGATGATGGCGCCCCGGTCGGTCGTGGCGATCGGCGCCAGCGCGCGGCCCGGTTCGGTCGGCGCTGCGGTCACGCGCAACCTGCTGGCCGGCGGCTTCCAGGGCGAGATCCATCTGGTCAACATCAAGGGCGGCGACATCGAAGGTCGTCCGGTGCTGAAAAGCCTGGCTGAGCTGCCGCAGCCGGCGGACCTCGCGGTGATCATGACGCCGGCCGAGACGGTGCCCCGCCTGGTCGTCGAGCTCGGCGAGCGCGGCACCAAGGTCGCGGTGATCATCACCGCCGGTCCGGGCGACGGTGCTGCGGCGCACGACGACAACAAGCGATGGCGCAAGCGCATCCTGCGCGCGGCCCAGCCGCACCTGCTCAGGATCGTCGGGCCCAACTGCATCGGCTACATGGTGCCGCGGCTCGGCCTGAATGCGAGCTTCGGACCGGCCGGCCTGAAACCCGGCCGGCTGGCGGCGGTGGCGCAATCGGGCGCGGTGCTGGCGGGCCTGGCCGACTGGGGCGCCGCGCAGGGCATCGGCTTCTCGCACCTGATCTCGATGGGCGACATGACCGACGTCGATTTCGGCGACGTGCTCGACATGCTGTCGCGCGACTACGAGACCCGCGCGGTGCTGATGTATGTCGAGGGCGTCACGCAGGCGCGCAAATTCATGTCGGCGGCGCGCAGCGTGGCGCGCCTGAAACCGGTGATCGCGCTCAAGGCGGGCCGCCACGCCGCGGCGGCCAAGGCGGCGGCCTCGCACACCGGCTCGATGGCCGGCTCGGCCGCGGTCTATGATGCGGCCTTCGCACGGGCCGGCTTGGTGCGCGTGCATGGCTTGGGCGAGCTCTTCGATGCCGCCGAGACGCTGGGCCATGGCATCACGCCGCGCAACGAGCGGCTGGCCATCCTGACCAACGGTGGCGGCGTCGGCATCATCGCCACCGACCTGCTGATGGACGAAGGCGGCGAGCTTGCCGCGCTGCAGCCCAGGACCGTCACGCAGCTCGACAGGCACATGCCGCGCGCCTGGTCGCGCGGCAATCCGGTGGACATCGTCGGCGACGCCGACGGCGCGCGTTACGCGGCCGCGGTCGATGCGCTGGCCGACGACCGCGGCGTGGGCGCCGTGCTGGCGATGAACGTGCCGACCGCACTCACCTCCTCGGTCGAAGCCGCGCGCGCGGTGACGGGCGCGCCGGGCGCCAAGGTGGTGCCGCTGATCGGCTGCTGGATCGGCGGACCGCAGGCGGAGGCGGGCCGCAAGGTGCTGCACGAGGCCGGCATCCCGGCCTACGACACGCCGCTGCGCGCGGTGCGCGGCTTCATGCACATCGTGCAATACCGGCGCGGCCAGCGCGCCCTGCAACGCACGCCGCCATCGGTGCCCGAGGCGCGCTCCGACACCCAGCTGGTGCGCGCCATCGTCCAGGGCGCCCTGGCCGAGAAGCGCAAGGTCCTGACCGAGCCCGAGGCCAAGCGCGTGCTGGCGGCCTACGGCATTCCCGTCGTGCCGACGGAGATCGTGCTCGACGCCGCCGAGGCGGCACACGCCGCCGGGCGCATCGGCTTTCCGGTTGCGGTCAAGATCCTGTCGCGCGAGATCACGCACAAGACCGATGTCGGCGGCGTGGCGCTCGATCTCGGCTCGGAGCAGGCGGTGATGGATGCCGTCCGCGCCATGCACGACAAGGTCTGCACGGCCGCGCCCGGCGCTCGGGTCGACGGCTTCGTGGTCCAGCCCATGATCAAGCGGCCGCACGCGGTCGAGCTGATCCTGGGTGCGGCCGAGGATCCGGTGTTCGGGCCGATCCTGCTGGTCGGCCACGGCGGCGTGGCGGCCGAGGTGATCGACGACAAGGCTCTCGCCTTGCCGCCTCTCGATCCTGTCCTGGCGGAAGATGCCTTGAGCCGCACCCGCGTAGACCGCCTGCTGCGCGGCTATCGCGACCGGGCGCCGGCCGCGCGCGGGGCGGTGTGCGATGCCATGGTGCGGCTGTCGCAGCTCATCGCCGACGTTGGCGAGATTGCCGAACTCGACATCAATCCCCTGCTGGCCGATGCCGACGGCGTGATCGCGCTCGATGCACGCATCGTTGTCGCCGCACCCGAGGGGCGGGAACGGGCCGCGCGCTTCGCCATCAAGCCCTATCCCGTGGAACTCGAAACCGAGGTCGCACACGGCGAGGAGAGGTTGAGGCTGCGGCCGATCCGGCCCGACGACGAGGCGCTGCTTCAGGCGTTCACACGACGGCTGACGCCGGAAGACATCCGCATGCGTTTCTTCGGACCGATGCGCGAGCTCAGCCACGAGATGGCGGCGCGACTGACACAAATCGACTATGACCGCGAGATGGCGTTTCTGCTGCTCGACGGCAAGGAACTTTTAGGCGTAGGGCGGCTGGCCGCCGATCCCGGCTTCGAGCAGGCGGAGTTCGCATTGATCGTGGCGTCGGACCGACAGGGGCGCGGCTACGGCAGCCTGCTGCTCAATCACGTGCTGCATTATGCGAAGGCGCGCGGCGTCCAACGAGTCGTCGGCCAGGTGCTGCGCGAGAACCACAAGATGCTCGAGCTCACCAAGCGGCTGGGCTTCAAGCGTGAAGGTGGCCGCTCGGGAGAGGCCGACATTCGTGTGGTGAAGCTCACTTCCTCTCTGTAACCTTTGTTTTGTCGGCCGTTCTGAACTAAGGCGAAAGAAAGGCGGCTGGCCAAGACGTTAAGGCCGAATGTTCAGATGGCGTCGAGGAAGAACAGAAGCAGGAAGGCGAACAGAAAGAGTCCGAAAACGGCTCCCTCTGCCCGCGACCGCGTCGTGCAGCGATTTGGCGCCACCATCGCCTGGATCGACGCCCATCGCTGGCATTCGATCGTCGCCGGCCTGGTGCTGCTGTTTGTTGCCAGCCTGTTCGGCGGCTACTGGATCGCCGAGCGCCTCGAATCGAGAGATGGCGATCGCCTGGCGCGCGACACGCTGGAGGAGATGAAGCGCAGCGCGACGACGGAGACCGCGCCGCGATACGCCCGCATCGAAGATCTTCCCGGCCTGCCGAAATACACCGATGCGGAACCGGGCCAGCCGCGCGTCACCCTGGAGGAGAAGCCGCGCGCGACCAAGCCGCAGCAGCTTGCGGCGGCCGTCTCGAGTGCCGAGACATGGCGCAAGAACGCCGTGCCGTTCGCCGACCTCAACAGCCGGCCGCTGGTCGCCATCGTGATCGATGACGTCGGCATCGACCGGCCGCGGTCGAAGCGCGCGGCCGAACTGCCGGGCCCGCTTACGATGTCGTTCCTGCCCTACGCCAAGGACCTGCGCGAACAGGCGCGGACCGCCCGCGCGCGCGGCCACGAGCTGATGCTGCACTTGCCGATGGAGCCCAATGGCCGCAACGACCCCGGCCCGAACGCTCTCTTGGTGTCGCTGCCCGACTCCGAGCTGCGCCAGCGCACGGTGGCGGCGCTCGACAGTTTCGACGGCTATGCCGGGGTCAACAACCACATGGGCAGCCGCTTCACCGCCTTTCGGCCGGGCATGGAGACGGTGCTGCGCCAGTTCAAGACACGCGGGCTGATGTTCTTGGACTCGCGCACGACGGCGCAGTCGGTGGGCGATCAGGTGGCGCAGGAGATCGGCCTGCCCGGCATCGTGCGCCACGTCTTCCTCGACGACGATGAGTCGCTGGAGGCGGTGCGGCGCAAGCTTGCCGAGACCGAAGCCGTGGCGCGCCGGCAAGGTTTCGTGGTGGCGATCGGCCATCCGCACGAGACCACCCTGCAGGCCCTCGGCGAATGGTTGCCCGGCCTGCCAGCCAAGGGATTGACGCTGGCGCCGGCCACCGCGGTGTTGCGCAAGCGCAATGGTTGGGATTGAAGTGCTTGGCGACACCCCAGGTGGATGTGATTGACAAGCCACGGACCTTGCGCAACTATTGCGTGTAAGATGGCTTGCGATGCTATTTCAGGGGGTACAAATGCCGGAATTCCTGATTCTTCGCAATGCCGCAGCCCGATCCACGGCCAGCGGCTTGGAAAGCTTCGGTCCCGCGATGGACTCCGTGGCGCCGACGCCACCCGTGCCGCGGGTCGAAACGCATGACATCTCCCTGAGAGAGGCGGTGAGCGCCGCTCGCGATCCCGATGTCGCGGCGGTCGCCATCCCGATGCCGATCAAGTTGATCATGCCGTTCGACGTAGCGGCGGGAGCCGCGGCGGCAGGTGACGCCTGGGGCATTTCCGCCGTCAAGGCCGACACTTCGCCGATGACGGGGGACGGCGTGGTTGTCGCGGTGTTGGACACCGGGATCGACAAAGCGCACCCGGCCTTTGCCGGGGTCGAGATCATCGAGAAGGACTTCAGCGGCTCCGGCGACGGTGACCGGCAGGGGCATGGATCGCACTGCGCGGGAACCATCTTTGGTCGCGACGTGGACGGCAAACGCATCGGCATCGCTCGCGGCGTCAAGAAGGCGCTGATCGGAAAAGTCCTCAGCGACACCGGCGGCGGCACCTCCGACATGATCTTCCGCGGCATCCAATGGGCACTCGACCAGGGGGCTCATGTGATTTCGATGTCGCTCGGCTTTGACTTCCCCGGCGCGGTCAAGCGCATGGAGGACTCCGGTTTGCCGACCCAACCCGCGGTATCCAACGCGCTCGAAGCGTATCGATCCAATCTGCGCTTCTTCGATGCGCTGATGCAGATGGTCAAGGCGCAGGCGGCATTTCGCGACACCGCCGTGGTGGTGGCGGCGACCGGCAACGAAAGCAACAGAAGCGCCCCGCGGCCGTACACGATTTCCGCGTCCTTGCCGGCGGCGTCCGACGGCGTCGTCTCCGTGGCCGCGCTGGGCTCCGACGGCGGCGGGAAATTCAACATCGCGCCGTTTTCGAACACCATGGCGCAAGTGGCGGCTCCCGGCGTCGACATCCTGTCGGTCAAAATCGGCGGCGGTTTGCGGACCCTGAGCGGGACCAGCATGGCCTGTCCGCACGTCGCGGGCGTTTCCGCCCTGTGGTGGCAGGCGTTGCGGTCGGGCGGCGCCGTTCGGCCGAGCGCCAGCCTGGTGACCAGCAATCTTATCGCGCGCTCCCGTACCGACGTGCTGGCGGCCGGCGTTACGCCGGAGGATCGTGGGAGCGGGATGGTGACGGCGCCGCAACCGTAATAGGCGGCTCCGGCCACGGTTGGCCACGGCCCGGTCTACAAGGCTATCATTGTCTCCTTCGAGGATACCGATCGGAGGAAACAGACCGTGCGCTACGCCAAGAAGGCGATGATCGTCGCCCCGCAGCCCGAGCCCGCGGAAGCGGGGGCCGACGTGCTGCGCGAGGGCGGCAACGCCGTCGATGCCGGCATCGCCTGCGCGCTGGTGCAGGGCGTGGTCGACCCGTTGATGTGCGGCATCGCGGGCTTCGGCAGCTGCGGCATCTACATGCCGGGCAAGAAGTTCCATGGCTACATCGACGCCCATGCGCCGGCGCCGCTCGGCGCGCGGCCCGACATGTGGGCCAACTTGATCGAGAGCGAGGCGCGCGACGGCTACGGCTTCATCCTGAAGGGCAGGCTCAACGACATCGGCTACAAGTCGATCTGCGCGCCGGCCAACCTCAAGATGTATTACGAGGCGCACAAGGAGCATGGCAGCCTGCCGTGGTCGCGCATCGTCGAGCCGGCCATTGCCTGGGCGGAGAACGGCTGGACGGTGCGGCCGCACGTTCACTACTGGTGGTCGGACGAAGGCGCCTTCGGCCGCGCGCCCAATTGGGAGCGCACCAGCTTCACCGAGGCGGCACGTGCGCTGTATTGCCGGGCCGATGGCAGCCCCAAGCGCGTCGGCGATCTGGTCGTCAATCGCGACTATGGGCAAACCCTGCGCGCCATCGCCAAGGGCGGCGCCGATGTCTTCTATTCCGGCGAGCTCGCGCAGGCGATCACCGCGGACATGAAGAAGAACGAGGCGCTGCTCTCGATCGACGACCTTTTAGCGTGGAAGTCGGTCAGGAACCCGCCGTTGTGGGGCGACTATCGCGGCTACAAGGTCTCGACCAACCAGCCGCCGGGCGGCGGCGTGATGCTTTTAGAGATGTTGAACATCCTTGAGAATTTCGAACTCTCCAAGATGGAGCACAATTCAGCGGAGTATCTGCGCATCGTCAGCGAGGCGATGAAACGCGCCACCATCGACAAGGACGCCCATGTCGGCGATCCCAAGTTCGTCAACGTCCCGGTCGAGCGGCTGACCTCGAAATCCTATGCCAAGACCATGGCCGGCGAGATCGTGCGCGGTGTGAAGGCGCAGGTACCGCGCTTCAATTCCGGCGCGGTCTCCAAGGACACCACGCACATTTCGGTGCTCGACAAGGACGGCAACTGCTTGTCGATGACCCATTCGCTCGGCATGCCGTCGGGCGTGGTCACACCGGGTCTCGGCTTCATGTACAACGGCTGCATGGGCGTGTTCGACCCGCGGCCGGGCCGCGCCGGATCGATCGCGCCGGGCAAGGCGCGCTTCAGCTCGGTCGTGCCGTCGATCGTCTTCAAGGACGGCAAGCCGCACCTCATCATCGGCGCGCCGGGCGCCACCCAGATCGCCATGGGCGTGCTGCACGTGATCCTGAACGCGCTCGACTTCGACATGACCATGGTCGAAGCGGTGAGCGCGCCGCGCTTCTCGGCGACCTCCGATACGATCGACATTTCGAACCGCATCCCATGGAAGGTCGAGCGCGAGCTGCAGGCCGAGGGCTACCCGGTCGTGCGCAGCCCCTACACCTTCGGCTTCGCCGCCGTCCACGCCATTCGCGTGCACGATGACGGTCTCGACGGCGCCGCCGATCCCGGCCACGACGGTGTGGTAATTGCCACATAATCTCTGGTCGAGCGGTGTCACCTTGGTCGCGTAGTGAGGTGATCAAGGAGGGGACTATGCCAGGCGTGGGAACCAACAGCATCATCGACATTTCATCGTTTCAGGGTCTTCCGGATTTCAAGAAGATCAAGGCCGCGGGCATTGTCGGCGTCCTTCACAAGGCGACGGAAGGCGTGGGCTTTCACGACTCGACCTACGCTGCCAACAAGAAGGCGGCGAGGGCCGAGGGATTGCTATGGGGCGCCTATCATTTCGGCACGGGCTCGGATCCAGGCAAACAGGCCGAGGAATTCGTGCGGGTCGCCGACGTGGCCGACGACGAGCTGCTCGTGCTCGACTACGAGACCAACGGGCACGGCACGCAAATGAAGGTTCCCGGCGCCAAGCAGTTCATAAACAGGGTGCTCGAGCTGACCGGCCGGCGGCCCGGCCTCTATTCGGGAAACACCATCCGGGATGACTTGGGAAATACCGCCGATCCGGATTTGGCCAAATGCTGGTTATGGGTCGCCCACTACGACAGCCCTCCGGCCGCCCCGAAAATCCACAAGACATGGTCCAAGTGGACTTTGTGGCAATACACCGACGGGCAGGCCGGTCCGGATCCGCATTCGATCACCGGGTTCGGCCGGTGCGACCGCGACACCTTCAACGGCGACGAGGTGGCCCTCGACAAATTCTGGAAGAGCGGCGGAACAATCCATCCGTGAAGCCCGGCCGCTGGGCCGGCGTAGTCCGCTTCTCGCCAGTGGTCAGCCTGCCTTCGCCAGGTCGATGGCGCGACGATACATGGTCATCGCCGCTTCGGGCGTGTTGTAGCCTGCGTGCGCGGTGAGCGTGACATTGTCGAGCTTCAGCAATGGCTCGTCGGGGTTGGGCGGCTCCTTGGCGAGGACGTCGGTCGCGTAGTGGCCGACATGGCCTGACTTCAGAAGGTCGATCAGAGCCGGCTCGTCGACCACGCCGGCGCGAGCGGTGTTGACGATGATCACGCCGGGCTTGGTCCTTTGAAGTCTTGCCCGGTCGAGGAAGCCGCGCGTCTCATCGTTCAGGCCAAGATGCAGGCTCACGATGTCCGATTGCCGGAGCAGTTCGTCGATGCCCACCATCGACGCGGACGCACCGGGGCGCGCGGACCGGTTATAGGCAATGACTTTGAGTCCGACACCTGAAGCGATGCGCGCCATTTCGCGGCCGATGCCGCCCAGTCCGACGACGCCCAGGACCTTGCCGCGAAGCTCCATGCCCTGCATTGGCCGCCAGGCGCCGCCGCGAACGATCCCGTGCATGGTCGCGATGTGACGGGCGGCGGCGAACACCAGCCCCATGGCATGCTCGGCAACCGTCGTGTCGCCATAGCCGCTGATGGTCGAGACCTTGATGCCGAGCCGCGACGCTGCCGCCAGATCGACGAAGCTTGCCGCGCCCGTGCCGAGAAAGACGATGTGCCTGAGGCCGCGGCAGAGCTTGAGCGTCGTCTCGTTGAAATACGTCGCGTCGTTGATCACCGTATCATAGCCTTCGACCCGCTCGGGAATATCGGCGTCGGCGACCGGGCCCATATTGATCGCGATCTCGACATCGCCCGGTCCATGGACCTTTTTCCACACACGATCGATGTCCTGATTCGAATCGATGAAGAGCGTCTTGGGCATGGGTTGCTTCCTCGACCGTGCAGGCGCTCAGACCGGCATCGTGCGCTTCTGGTGAGCGCGGCCGACCTGGGCGGTCTCGGGATTATGGCCCGAGATCACCCGCACGCCTTCGTCGAGACTGGCGACGATCTTCTCCGGCGTGGCGCCCTCCAGGAAGGCGAGCTTGTTCTTCCGGCAGGCGGCAAAAACGCGGGTCCGGGCGGTTTCCATCTCGGGCGGGTACGGGCGGCGCTGCAGGCTCGTGTAGCCCAGCGCCAGGCCGAGATCGCCCGGTCCCAGCTCGGCAAATCCCAATCCAGGCACCGCCAAGATCTCCTCGCAATGGGCGACCCCGGGCGGACTCTCGATCTTGACGCCGAGCAGAAGCTCGCCCGCCGGATTGAGCGGCCACGGCTCGCAGCGGGCGAAATACTCTTGCTGATCAATGCCCCAGACCGGCGCCGCCGTCGGCTCCGAGCCGCGGCCGCGGCTGCCGATGCCGAGCTTGTCGGTGCCAAGTTTGTGGTGCGGGAAGCGGCAGGCACGCACGAACTCCTTCACGGCGTCGGCCGATTCCGCCTGGCACAACAGAATGCCGTGCACGCCGCGTCCCAGGATCTGGCGGAACTGCCAGGCGTTGAAGGCGACGTTGGGGCCGTCGATGCCGTTGACCGGCGCCTCGACGATGATGGTGGGGGTGCGGTGGCCGGAGTTGGTCGGCCCGCCATCGACCAGGCCGCGCATGTATTCGCCGAGCGCCGTCATGTCGAAGGCGCCGTGCTCCATGCCGACATTGATGTAGTCGGCCCAGGTCCTGGCGTCCTTGCGGCCCTGCTCGTAGGTCAGCACATGGCCGGTATGCGGGCCGTCATAGTAGAGGGCCTGGTCGGCCTCCAAAAGCTCGATGGCGCGGTTGATGCGCTTGGCCATGCGTTTCCTCCGTTTGCTTGGCCCCAGCATAGCCGTAGAGTGCCGCCCATAGCAGGAAACAACTCGACGAGGAGGAAGCCATGATCAAGTTTTTCTATAACCTTGCGCCCAATCCGACGAAGGTGGCCTTGTGCCTGGAGGAGATGGGCCTGCCGTACGAGCTCGCGCCGATCGACACGCGCAAGGGCGAGCAGCACACGCCGGCCTTCCTGGCGATCAACCCAAACGCCAAGGTTCCCGCCATCGTCGACGGCGATGCCACCGTCTTCGACAGCAATGCGATCCTGCTCTATCTCGCGGAAAAGACCGGAAAGTTCCTGCCCGGCACGTCGCTCAAGGCGCGCGGCGAGATGCTGTCGTGGCTGATGTTCGTCGCCTCCGGCATCGGCCCGTTCTCGGGCCAGGCCGTGCATTTCAAGAACGTCGCGCCCGAACCCAAGGACTATGCGGTCAATCGCTACACCTTCGAGGCGCAGCGTCACTGGGGCATCCTCGAGGCAAGGCTGGGCAAGCATCGTTACATGTGCGGCGATGCCTACAGCATCGTCGACATGGCGGTGTGGGGCTGGTCGCGCCTGATCCCCAACGTGCTGGGGCCGGACGCCGCCAAGCAGTTGCCGAACCTGCAGCGCCATCTCGGCGAGATCAACGCGCGCCCGGCGGCCGCGCGGGCGCTGGCCTTGAAGGACAAGCACAGCTTCAAGACCGAAATGGACGAGACCGCGCGGCTCGCGATGTTCCCGCATCTGGCAAAGAAGGTCGCTTGACGAGGGCGACCGGCATCTTGGACTTGCGCGAGCGGCCGCATCATGCGGCCGCTGTTGCCGAGCGCATCTGGAACGCCTTCTGGCGGCACAAGGGAACGGAGCTGGCCACGATTCGCGATGGACTGCACGCCATCCTGAAAACCCAAGGTGGCGTGCCATTCGCGCTGGTCGCGGAGGTCGACGGTCGGCCCTGCGGCAACGCGCTGGTGATCAACAACGACGAGCCGGCGAAGCCCGAGCTTACGCCCTGGCTCGCCGCGCTCTGGGTCGACGAGGAAGTCCGCAGCCGAGGCATCGCACGGGCGTTGCTCGACGAGGCGGCGCGGTGCTGCCAGGCGCTCGATATGCCGCGGCTCTATCTCGTGTTGCGGCCCGCCTTGCGGGGTTTTTACACCGGCCTCGGCTGGCGTGCGGTGGAAGAAGAGGTCGGCCAGCATCGCCAGGTGCTTTACGCCCGCGAACTCGGCGCGGTACCTTCGCGGCCCTAGAAGGAGCCCCCATGGACCTGACATTCGGCAAGGAAGAGCTGGCCTTCCAGCAGGAAGTGCGTACTTGGCTGAAGGAGAACCTGACGCCCGAGATCGTCGGCGAGACCAAGGTCGGCCGCAACGCCTACATGCCCAAGGAGCGGCTGGTCGACTGGCAGAAGCGGCTGGCGAAAAAGGGCTGGCTGTGCACCGGCTGGCCCAAGGAATTCGGCGGGCCGGGCTTCACCACGACGCAGAAGTACATCTTCGAGATGGAGATGGCGCGCGCCGGCGCGCCCGGCACCTCGCCGTTCGGCCCCAAGATGTGCGCGCCGGTGATCATGAAATACGGCTCGGCCGAGCAGAAGGCACGTCATCTGCCGCCGATGCTGAACTCCGACCTGATCTGGTGCCAGGGTTACTCCGAGCCGGGCTCGGGGTCGGATCTCGCGTCGTTGCGCACCAAGGCGGTGCGCGAGGGTGATCATTACGTCGTCGACGGCCAGAAGACCTGGACGACGCTCGCCCAGACCGCCGACTGGATCTTCTGCCTGGTGCGCACCTCGAGCGAGGGCAAGCCGCAGGAGGGCATCTCCTTCCTGCTAATCGACATGAAGACGCCGGGCATCTCGGTCGAACCGATCATCACCGCCGACGGCAACCGCGCTGGCACGCAGGAGGTGAACTCGGTGTTCTTCACCGACGTCAAGGTGCCGGTCGAGAACCGGGTCGGCGAGGAGAACAAGGGCTGGACCTACGCCAAGTACCTGCTCGAGTTCGAGCGCGGCGGCAATCCGTACAGTCCGCGCCTGCGCTCGGCCTTCGAGCGGCTGAAGAAGCTGTCGCAGGCCATGCCGGACGGCGAGGACTCGATCATGGCCGACGTCTCCTGGCGCGAGAAGCTGGCGCGCATGGACATCGAGATCTCCGGCCTGGAAATGTTCGAGCAGGAATTCTATTCGCGACTGGCGTCGGGCCAGAACCCGGGCCCGCTGTCGTCGATGATCAAGCTGCGCGGCACCGAGGTGATGCAGCAGGTGCAGGAATCCGCCGTCGAGGCCGCCGGCTATTATAGCCAGCCGTTTCCCGAGCAGCGCGCCTGGAACGCCAATGTCGAGCCGATCGGGCCCGAGGGTGTCGACGTGCTGGCGCCGCGCTACTTCAACGGCCGCAAGATGACGATCTACGGCGGCTCGTCGGAAGTGCAGCGCGGGATCATGTCGAAGATGATGCTGGGATTGTGAGCTAGCCGTCGCCCCGACCGGAGCGAAGCGGAGTGGAGGGGCCTTCTCTCCACAAGGCAGGCGTTACAGTTGAAGCAAGGTCTCTCCGCTACGCGCCTGCGGCGCTTCGGTCGAGACGACGGTAGGGAAGAACGACGATGCGTCTTGCGTTCAACGACGAGGAACTAGCCTTCCAGAAGGAGGTGCGCGACTGGATCGCGGCCAACATGCCGCCGGAGGTGGCGGAGGAGAGCCGCCGCAGCCGCACCAGCCACGTCTCCAAGGAGCGGCTGCTGCAATGGCAGAAGAAGCTCGCCGGCAAGGGTTGGCTTTGCCCCAACTGGCCCGAGGAACATGGCGGGCCGGGCTGGAATTCGACCCAGAAATTCATCTTCGAGATGGAGCTGGCGCGCGCCGATTCGCCCTATCTCTCGTCCTTCAGCATCAAGATGGTGGCGCCCGTGCTGATGAAATACGGCAGCGCCGCGCAGAAGAAACGCTTCCTGCCCAAGATCGCCGCCGCCGAGGAGCTGTGGTGCCAGGGCTATTCCGAGCCGGGCTCGGGGTCCGACCTCGCCAGCCTGCGCACCAAGGCCGAGCGCCACGGTGATCACTACATCGTCAATGGCCAGAAGATCTGGACCACCAACGCCCACTTCGCCGACTGGATCTTCTGCCTGGTGCGCACCTCCAACGAGGGCAAGCGCCAGGAGGGCATCTCCTTCCTGCTGATCGACATGAAATCCCCGGGCATTCGCATCGATCCGATCTATCTGGTCGACGGCACGCGCACGCCGATGCGGCACGAGGTCAACCAGGTCTTCTTCACCGACGTCAGGGTGCCGGTCGAGAACCTGGTGGGCGAGGAGAACAAGGGTTGGACCTACGCCAAGTACCTGCTCGAGTTCGAGCGCGGCGGCCAGGCGCACGGGCCGCGCCTGCGCAAGGCGTTCCGTCACTTGCAGACGTTGTCGAAGACGCAGCTCGATGCGGGCGCGCCGCTGTCCGCCAATCCCGAGTGGCGCGAGAAGATGGCGGCGCTGGAGATGGAGATCGACGCCGTCGAGATGAACGAGCTGATGTTCTATTCCAGCCTCAAGACCGGCGATGCGCCGGGCAACATGGGCTCGGTGGTCAAGATGCGCGGCACCGAAGTCGGCCAGAAGGTGACCGAGCTCGCGGTGGAAGCCGTCGGCTGGTACGGCGCGCCTTTCACCGAGCTTCGGAACTACGACAGCAACATCGTCTCGGTCGGCGGCGAGTATGTCGACGACGTCTCGCCGCGCTACTTCAACGCCCGCAAGACCACGATCTACGGCGGCTCGTCGGAGGTTCAAAGGAACGTGCTGGCGAAAGCGATGTTGGGGCTTTGACCCGCTCCTGCGATCGACGGCGTCGCGCCGGAAGAACGCGATGAGCCACGCGGCCAACGTCCCCGAGGCCATCGGCGCTCTCATCGTCTCTCCCAAGGCCTATGCCACTCAAAAGGAGCTGCTGGCGGGCTTCCGGTGGCTTCGCCGCAACAACCCGCTCGGGCGTGTCGAGTCCGAGGGGTTCGATCCTTTCTGGGCCGTGAGCGCGCATGCCGACATCGTCGAGATCAGCCGCCGCGCGGACCTGTTCCACAACGGCGACCGCGCCAGCACGCTGGTGCCGCGGGCCGCCGACGAGCTCGCCCGTTCCCTTACAGGCGGCAGCCCGCATCTGATGCGAACGCTCCTGCAGATGGATGCGCCGGACCATGCGCAGTATCGACAGCTCACCCAGGCATGGTTCGCGCAGAGCAGCATCGGCTCCTTCGAAGACCGCATCCGTGCGATCGCCCGCCGCGCCGTCGACCGCATGGCCGAGCGGGGCCACTCCTGCGATTTCGTCCGCGACGTCGCTGTTTACTATCCGCTGCAGGTCGTCATGCACGTCCTCGGGCTTCCCGAGGAGGACGAGCCTCTACTGCTGTCTCTCACGCAGGAGCTGTTTCGCAGCCAGGACGAGGCGTCGGGGCGCGACGCGAGAGCCAGCCGCAATCCGGCCCGGCACGCGATGCGACTGTGCGAGGCGTTCACCGGCTTCAGCTCGTATTTCACGCCGCTGATGGAGGAACGTCGGGGGCGACCACGCAATGACCTGGTCAGCGTCATCGGCAACGCTGTCATCGACGGCAAACCGATCGATCGGTTCGAGGCCATCAGCTATTGCATGGTCCTGGCGACGGCCGGCCACCACACGGCGGCGGCGGCAATGTCGGGGGCGATCTGGGGGCTGTGCGAAAACGCCGACGAATTGCGCAAGGTGAAGGCTGATCGACACCTGGTTCCCCAGCTCGTCGAGGAGGCGGTGCGCTGGACGACGCCGGCGCAGCACGTGATGCGCACGGCGACGGAGGACACCATGATCCGCGGACGTCGCATCGCCAGGGGCGATTGGCTGATGTTGTGCTATTTGTCCGCCAACCGCGACGAGGATGCCTTCGAGGAGGCGGACCGGTTCCGGGTCAGAGACTCGGCGCGCCGCAGCCTGGCCTTCGGCTACGGCGCCCACGCCTGTCTCGGCCAGCATCTCGCCCGCCTGGAGATGCGGGTTTTCTTCGAGGAGTTGTTGGCCCGGCTGGCCTGGATCGAAATCGCCGGAGTGCCGCGCCGGTCGGCGTCGGTTTTTGTCGGCGGACCGAGAACTTTGCCGGTCAGATTCGCTATGATGTGATCATGGCGCTGCCGAAGGGGGCACGATGCAAATCTACTATTCGAACATGGGACCGGCATTCGAGAAGGTCGTCCAGGACGCTGTCAACGACGTGCAGCCGGTTGCCGACTCCGGCGTTGCGATCTCCGTCGTCAAGGACAAGCAGCTCTGCTTCGCGGCCGGGCTCGGCTATCGCGACCGTGCCTCCGCCCAAGCGGTCGACGCCGAGACATCCTTTGCCATCGGTTCGGCTACCAAGGCGTTCACCAGCATGGTGATCTCGATGCTTGTCGAGGAGGGCGGGGTCGACCTCAACGTTCCGGTCACACAGTACCTTCCGGACTTCAAGGTGAAGGATGCCACGGCCGCGGCCCAGATGACCCTGGAGGACATCCTGAGCCACCGCACGGGCCTGCCGCGGCACGATGCACTGTGGTATCTCGGCCCGTTCACGCGAGACCAGCTTTTCTACCGGCTGCAATACCTCACGCCGGTCGCCGGGGCCTTCCGGAACGCGTTTCTCTATAACAACCTGATGTACACGGTCGCGGGCGATGTCGTCGAAACGCTGCTCGGCTTGTCCTTCGAGGATGTCGTGCAGACGCGCATCCTCGATGCGCTGGGCATGGCGACGACCAGCTTTTCGCTCGGCGACCTCACCGGCAGGCTCGACTACGCCAAGGGATACCTGAAGCAGGCCGACATCCCGCTCAAGGACTTTCACAACATCGGGCCCGCCGGTGAGATCAACTCCACGGTCCTCGACATGACAAAGTGGGTCCAGCTGTTCCTCAACAAGGGCGTCGGTCCGGACGGCTCGGCTCTGATCAGCGCGGCCAACCTCGAGAAGATGTATACCGGCCTCACTAACACCGGCAGCGGGACCCAATACGCGCTCGGCTGGTTCGTCGGCCAAATCCAGGGCAAGCCGCTGGTTTTCCACCAGGGCGATGCCGACGGCAATTCCGCCTACGTCTCCTTCATGCCTGACGACGGGCTGGGCGTCGTCGCGCTGACCAACCAGCACTGCACCAAGGACCTCATCGGCAAATGGCCGGACCAGGTCGCGACCAGGATCTACGAATACCTGCTGACCGGCGCGGTCGCGAAAAAGCTGAGGCTGCCGCCGCGTCTTGCGCATCACGAAGCCATCGGTCGGCTGAGGGCGGTGACAGCCCCGTCACCCGCCGCCGGCCCGCCGCCGCCCTCGACGGCGATCGCCGATTTCACCGGGCTGTTCAGCGATCCGGGATACGGTGACATATCGGTGACCCGCTCGGGACCGAACCTCCAGCTCAGCTATTACGGCCTGAGCTGGCCGCTTCAGCGGGTGACCGACTTGACGTTCTACTTCCAGCTTCACGCCTTCGCCACCGATTTCAAGGTGCCAGTCGTATTCCACAAGGCGGGCAGCGGCGAGGTTGCCGCGCTCGGCATTCCGTTCGAGCCGACGGTCGCGCTGATCACGTTTGAAAAGCGCTGAACGACGCCCGATGGCGGACGGCACACGCGAGCGGTTCGCAAGCCGGGCCCACGGTCGACACGCCTTAGCCGTGGAAACACAACCGATCCGGCGGTAGGGTGAGCGGCGCCCATGTGGGCGCGGGTCGAGATTTTCATGCGTTGCAGGTATTGCCATAGCGACAACAGCGCGACCAATGCGTTCTGCAGCAGCTGCGGAAAGCCTGTTGGCCCGAGCTGTACGGCCTGTGGGCATGTCAACCCACCCAGTAGCCGGTTCTGCGGCAATTGCAGTGCACCTCTTGCTTCGGCGACGACCGCTCCGCCGTCGGGCGGAGAGCTGTTGCGGGCTCTCAGCGTCAGCGGTGGCGAGCGCAAGCGGCTGACCGTGATCTTCGCCGACATCCGCAATTCGACGGGCCTGATCGACGGCGCCGACCCCGAGGACGCGATGAATCGCATGCAGCCGGCGATCGACGCTATGAAGCGCGCCGTGGATCGCTATGGCGGCGTCGTCAACAAGGTGCAAGGCGACGGGGTCATGGCGCTCTTCGGCGCGCCCCTGCCGCTGGAGGATCACGCGGCGCGCGCCTGCGCGGCGTCGCTCGCCATCCAGAAGTCGATCGCCGCACTCGGCGACCCGGACTTGAAGATCAGGGTCGGAATCCATACCGGCGTGGTCGTCGTGCAAGCCGTCGAGAACAGCCTCTACCTGACCTACGACGTCGCAGGCTCGGTGGCCCATGTCGCGGCGCGCATGGAGCAGATGGCGGAGCCGGGCGACATCTTGTTGACGTCGGACACGGTCGCGGCCAGCCGGCAGTTCGTCGAGGTGGCATCGCTCGGCCGACGGGCCGTCCGCGGCCTGTCGGATCCGGTCGAGATCTTCCGGCTGCTGGGCGTCAAGCACACGCCGGGCAGCCTGATCTTCCGTAGCCGGCCGCATCTCAGCCCGCTGATCGGCCGCGCGACGGAACTGGAAGCGCTGGAAGCCGAGCTGGCGAATGCCGCAAAGGGCGAGGCGCATGCCGTCGGCGTCGTCGGCGAGGCCGGTGCCGGCAAGAGTCGCCTCTGTTTCGAGTTTGCCGAGAGCTGCCGAAAGCGCGGCATTGCCGTCTACGAGGCGCGCGTGCAGCCCCACGCGCGCGCCACGCCTTACCAGCCGATCCTCGAACTGCTGCGCGACTATCTCGGCGTCAGCGCGGCACAGCCGGCGGACGAGGCGAGGCGTGGTGTGGCGGAAGCCATCGCCGGCTTGCCTGTCGCGGGCGACACTCTTCCGCTGCTTCTGGATTTTCTCGGGCTGGCCGACCAGAACCGCCCGACACCGAGGCTCGATCCCGCAGTTCGCAAGATGCGACTGGTCGAGCTGATGCGCAACATCGTGCGCGCCGGGCGAAGCAACGAGCCGGCCGTCATTCTCATCGAGGATCTGCACTGGATCGACGCCGCCAGCGAGGAGTTCCTCGAGGCCATGGTCGACGCCGTCGTCGGCACGACAACCCTGCTGCTGTCCAATTTCCGATCCGACTACGCGGCGCCATGGATGCAGCGCAGCCATTACAGGCAGGTCAACCTGTTGCCTCTCGATCTGGGCGAGATGGGAGATCTACTGCGCAGTCTCCTGGGCGACGACGCCTCCCTGGAATGGATCTCTCACCACATCGTCAAGCGCGCGCAGGGCAACCCGTTCTTCATCGAGGAGCTGGTCCACTCGTTGATCGAGCGCGGCGATCTCGAAGGCGAGCGCGGCGACTATCATCGTGCACGGGAGATCGACATGATCCCGCTGCCGACGACCGTCGAGGCGCTGCTCACGGCTCGCATCGACCGTCTCGACGAGCCCGCCCGGCAGGTGCTGCAGTGCGCCGCCGTGATCGGCCGGGAGGTTCCCATCGCGATCCTGCAAAGCGTCACCGACCTGGAGCCGCCCGATCTGGCGGCGGCGCTTTGGCGCTTGCGGCGGGCCGAGTTGCTGCGCGAGCTGTCGCCGACCGAGCCCGGGCTCCATGCCTTCTGCCATCCGCTCATTCAGGAGGTCTGCTACTTCTCGTTGCTGCGCGAAAGGCGCCGCAAGATACATGCCGAAGTGGCTCGCGCCATCAAGGTCCATTCCACCGATCGCTGGGATGAGCGCGCCAGCCTTCTCGCGTATCACCTGGAGGAGGCGGGCGAGCTGATGGAGGCGGCGCAGGCCAACATGCGCGCCGCCCTGTGGATCGGTACACACGATGCAAGCCAGGCGCTGCGGAGCTGGAAGAAGGTCCACCGGCTTCTGACCACGCAGCCGGCTTCCGAATCGACCGACTATCTCCGCATGCAGGCCTGCCTGCAGATCATGACGTTCGGCTGGCGCGAAGGAATGTCAGCCGAAGAGGCGCGCCGCTGGTTCGAGGAAGCGAAGCAACTGGCGCTTGGCGCCGGCAACATGCGGGCCAATGCCTGGATCCACGCCGCGTTTGGCCGCAACCTCGCGGTGACGGGCTCGGCAGACGACTATGTCTCGCGGGTGCGCGAAGCGGCGGCACTCGCGGTCGACGCCAAGGACGCCAGCTTGGAGGTGATGCTGAAGGCCGTGCTGTCGCATGCCCTGCGTCTCGCCGGGTATCTGCGCGAGGCGCTCAAGGCGAATACCGAGGCGATCAGCCGAATTCACGAGGTGAGCGATTTCGACCGACAGCTCTTCGGCTTCGGCGTGGAACGGTGGTTGACCGCGATGCGGGGCCAGATCCTGGTCCTCCTGGGGCGTTTCGACGAGGCACGGCCTCATCTTGACAAGATGCTGCAGACCAACGCTGAGCCGCACGACATCACGCTCCATCTTGCAAGTGTGGCGTATGTCGACCTCGCCTGGGGCGAGAAGGACCGCGCGCTCGCCGAACATCATGCCGAACGGCTGCTGTCGATGGCGGCCGATACCGCCAGTCCCTATGTGTGGGTCCACGCCCATGCCTGCAGCGGCCTGTCCAACATGGTCGCCGAGCGGTTCGGCGCGTCGGTCGACGACCTCGCGAAGGCGCTGTCTTTCGCCCGCCAGCGCAGCGCCGGACTGGAGATGGAAGCCCGCATTCTCGCCGACCTCGCCCACGCACATCTTCGGAAGGGCGACCTGGAGGCCGCCCGCCGCACCGCCGTCGAGGCAATCGGCGTCGCCATTGCGCGGGCCAGCCGCATCCCGGAATGTTTGGCGCGCATGGTGCTGGCGGAGGTGTTGCTGATGACGGGCGAGGCCCACCGGGCCGGGCTCGAGCTGCCGAAGGTCCGGAGCCTGATGAAGGAGACCGACGCGGTCATCTACCGGCCGCTCATGGAGGATCTCGCCGTCCGGGTCGAACGCGGCATGGCACGAACGCCGGCGCCTCACTCAGCGCACGCCGATGATCCAAAAGGGACAAGCGCCTGAGGGATGGTAGGGCTTGTGGACGCCTCGTCGCCGCTGAGTATATAGATGGGCCCTGGCCTCACGGCTGCCGCCTGCGACTAGATGAAAAGGGGAGAGACAACCAATGCCTGCACTTCAAACGGTTCTCGGCCAACTCAATACTGCCTTCTCCAGGGATCAGATCGACAAGCTGGTCGAGAAAAAAGAGATGTTCGCGCCGGGCAAGCCGCTCGCGGCGGGCGTCGTCGTCCAATCGAGGATGGCGCTATTCAAGCAATGGTCGGACTATCTCAACCACATACCGATGAGCATGCAGGAAGCCATCCGCTCGATCATCTACTACGCGCTGTCGACCAAGCCGGCGATCCAGATCACCTTCGCCTGGGCGGCCGGATACGACCATGAGCTGACGATCTGGCACGCTCCCGATACGCGGGCCACGAAAGGCGGCATCACCATCCTGATCAAGAGCCGTTATCCCGACGACGCGCATCCGGTGAGCGGCAGTGCGGCACCGGCCGCGAGCGGCGGGCGTCGCCGGGGCTGATGCGCGCCGGCGGGGCTTTGCGCGCCCTCACGCGGCGCGACCAAGGTCCACCAGTTCGCCGCAGTTCCGTTGCGCCCAAGCGAGGTAGTCGGCGGATCGCTCGAGCACCTGTGTCCGGGTGAGCCCGAACTGCCCGAGCGCATAGTCGTGCCGGGGCCGAGCCGCGGCGCGCGGATTCTCGAGATAGCGCGTCATGTCTCGTTCGAAGTCCGCGCCGTAGCGATAGCCGAAGTGGACGTAGATCCGGCGGACCGTCGCCACCGGATCAGCGATCAGGTCGCCGTAGCGGATGTCGATGAAGGGGCGGCGGCCGCTGCTCGTGGGGGCGGCCATCGAGCGTCTCATGCCATCGACGAACATGTCGAGGATGGTCGCTCCGATCTCGCCCCGGTCGACGCGTGGCGAGAACAGCCTGCGGTAACCCGCGACCAGGCTGCACAGGGAAGGCACGGCGTGGCAGGGATCGCGATGCAGCCGGATCACATTTGCGTCGGCAAACACGTCGAACAGCACCGGCATGAAATGCAGATGAGAGGATGCCTTGCTGAGCCAGTGGCCGCGACGACAGAACAGCTGCAGATGCTGCACCTGGAGCCGGTAGTGGGAATAGAGCTCGGCAAGTTCGCCGTCGCCGAGCTGCTTCAGCCACGCCCAGTATTCCGGCACTTCGTAGAGCATGGCCGCGAGGGGCGTGTGCCGCATCATCCAGTGGCATTCGTCGGGAGCCCGCGCGGCCATCGGGTGGATGTGGCGGATTAGCGGGTCGGCTTCGGTGAAGGCGTCGAGACGACGTTGGGCGATCTCGATCCGCGGATCGGTGGCGCAGGTATCGAGCCGCGGCGGCGGCGACGGCGCCCACAGCTCCCACAGCAACGGCGCCCGCGCTTCGGCGTCGAGCGCCAGCAGGTTGTGGAGCAGCGTGCTGCCGGTGCGGCCGAACCCCGCGATCAGGAGTGGCCGATGCACGGGCACGTCGGCGATTTCGCCGTGGCGGACCAGGTCTTTGTCGAAATTCAGATAGGCGAGGATCCAGGCCACGATCTCCCGCTGCAGCCGGCGCAAGGCGTCGCCGTCGTAGCGGCCGTCGCTTTGCAATGCCGAGGCGAGGCAGCGCAGCCCCTCGGTGTGGAGATTGCTTGGCGGCTGCGGCGAGGCCCGAAGTTTCCGCGCCGCCACGCGCCAAAGGTCATCGATGTCGATCAAGCGATCCATTGTTGCCCCGCATCCCCCGGCGAGGAGCGAGCATAGCACAGGCCGATCCGCCTCGATGGCGGACCGATTGCCGAGTACAGTGCGCGCGCGCGAGAAGACGGAGGAATCGAATGGAGTACCGGCGACTGGGCAGGAGCGGCCTCAAGGTTTCGGAGATCTGCCTCGGCACCATGACCTTCGGCAATGGCGCTGACCAGGACGAGGCGAGCCGTATGGTGGGCTCGGCCTTCGACGCCGGCGTCAATTTCTTCGACACCGCCAACTCCTATGTCGGCGGCGTTTCGGAGACGATGCTGGGCAAGGCGCTGAAGGGGCGGCGGCAGGACGCCGTCGTCGCCTCGAAGGTTTTCAATCCGATGGGCGGGCGACCGAACGATTCGGGCATGTCGCGGCTGCACATCAAGCAGCAGGTCGAGGACAGCCTGCGCCGCCTGCAGACCGACTACATCGACGTCTACTACATCCATCACGTCGATACCCAGACGCCGCTGGAGGAGATGCTGCGCGCCTTCGACGACCTCGTGCGCCAGGGCAAGATCCTCTACACCGCCTGCTCGAATTACGAGACGTGGCGCTTGATGGAGTCATTGTGGCTCAGCGATACAAACGGCTGGGCGCGCTTCGATGCCTACCAGCCGCAATACAGCCTGGTGGTGCGCGACATCGACGAAGAGATCGTGCCGGCCTGCCAGGCCAAGGGATTGGGCCTGGTCGCGTGGTCGCCGCTCGCCGGAGGCTATCTCGCCGGCAAGTACAAGCCCGGCAGCCTGAAAGCCGAAGGCACGCGCTCGGCCGAAGGCTGGGGTTTCAACAGCCGCTTCTTCGCGCCCAACCATGGCGAGATCCTGCAGACGCTGCTCGACACCTCGCGCGAGATCAACCGCTCGCCGGCGCAGACCGCGCTGCGCTGGGTGATGGACCAGCCCACCATCGCCAGCGCCATCGTCGGCGCGCGCAACGTCCAGCAGCTCGGCGAGACGCTGGGCGCCGGCGGCTGGCGCCTGCCGGCGGCGGCGCGCGACAAGCTGGACAAGGTGTCGGCCCAGCCGCACCGCTATCCGCGCGCCTTCGAGGACACGATGGTCGAAAGGCGCAATTCGGCGATCAAGATGCCGGCCAAGAAGAAGTCATAGAGCGGAGTCGCGCCGTGGGCCGCAACGTCGTTGTATGCTGTGACGGTACGGCCAATCAGTTTGCGCAAAACAACACCAACGTCATCAGGCTCTACTCGGCACTGGTCGACGATCCTGCGCGGCAGCTGATCTTCTACCATCCCGGCGTCGGCACGATGGAGGCGCCGGGCGCGCTCACCAGCTGCGGCCAGAAGGCGACCATTCTTGCCGGCATGGCGGTTGGCTACGGCCTGGAGCGCGACATCACGGCCGCCTACACGTTCATTATGAACAACTACAAGGCGGCCGAGGACGACCGGCTGTTCTTGTTCGGCTTCAGCCGCGGCGCCTACACGGTCCGCGCGGTTGCCTCCCTGCTGCGCAGCTGCGGAATCCTGCGGCCGGGGCACGAGACATCGATACCCTATGCCATCCGGCTGATGAACGCGATCGGCACCAAGGACCGCCGTACCGCCGAGCGCTTTCGCCTGGTCGACCGCTTTCGGGACACCTTTGCCGCAAGCTACTGCAAGCCTTACTTTGTCGGCGTGTGGGATACCGTTTCCTCGATCGGCTGGATCAATAGTCCGCTGAAGATTCCTTACACCGCCAACAACTCCGACATCCAGATCGGCCGTCATGCGCTCGCCATCGACGAGCGCCGTGGCTTTTATCGCCCGAATCTCTGGCGCCCGGGCGAGGATGCCGCGCGATCCGGTCCAAAGGACCTGAAGCAGGTATGGTTCGCCGGCGTGCATTGCGACGTCGGCGGCGGCTATCCCGAGACGGAAGGAGGCCTGTCGAAGATCGCCTTGCGCTGGATGCTCCGCGAAGCCGAAGCGGCCGGCTTGCTCGTTGATCCCGGCCGCAGCGAGGCCGTGATCGCCGCCGGACAAGGTCCGGCCCCCAATGCGCCCATGCATGACGAATTGGCGGCGCATTTGTTCTGGCGCCTGCTCGAGTACATTCCTAAATATCACTACGACTATCTCACCAGGACCGAGAGCCTACGCGCCAACGACGGCAGGCCACGCTGGCTGCCGCCGGGATCGCTGATCCACGAATCGGTTTTCCAGCGTGCCGGCTATGCGCCGCCGCTGCCGGCCGACTACAAAGTCGAGGCTTAGCCCGCCGGGCCGCCAAGCTGAGGATTTTCCCAGATGCCACGGCATCGTGATGCAAATGGCAATGCCGCGGAGGGGCCGTCTGCTCCAAACGTCGGGTCGTTGAAAGCGCGGTTCGGCGCACTGCGCACGCTCCGACCTTTCGTTGCGATGGTGTGGCGGACGAGTCCGGATCTGACCGTGCTGTCCCTGCTGCTGCGGCTGGTGCGGGCGTTGCTGCCGGTCGTTGCCCTCTATATCGGCAAGCTGATCATCGACGACGTCGTGCAGCTGGTGCGGATGGCGGATCGACCGTCGGCGCTGCAGGAATGGCTGGCGAGCGGCCTGCTCGACGGGCTCGGCGTGCTTTTGCTGGCCGAGTTTGGCCTTGCGCTGCTGTCCGACATCCTCGGCCGCGTCGTCTCCCTGGTCGACAGCCTGTTGTCGGAGCGGGTGACCAACGCCTCGAGCGTCAGCCTGATGGAACACGCCGCGACGCTCGATCTGGAGGACTTCGAGGATGCCGAGTTCCAGGACCAGCTCGAACGGGCGCGCCGCCAGACCAGCGGCCGGCTCACGCTGATGAGCCAGCTGTTCGGCCAGGCGCAGGACATCGTGACCGTGGTGAGCTTCGCCGGCGGATTGCTGGTCTATGCGCCGTGGCTGATCGTGTTGCTTGTCGTGGCGCTGGTGCCGGCGTTCCTGGGCGAGGCGCATTTCAATGCGCAGACCTATACGCTCGACTTCGGCCGCACGCCGGAACGGCGCGAGCTCGACTATGTGCGGCAGACGGCAGCCAGCGTCGAGACTGCCAAGGAAGTGAAGATCTTCGGCCTGAACCGCTTCCTGATCGAGCGCTATCGCAGCCTTGCGGACGCCTTCTACGCGGCCAACCGCCGCCTCGCCCTACGGCGCGCCGCCTGGGGCGGCCTGCTCACGTCGATCGGCACAATGGGCTACTACGTCGCCTATGCCTACATCGCCTGGCGCACGCTGGCCGGAGAGTTCTCGATCGGCGATCTCACCTTTCTCGCCGGATCATTCCTGCGCCTGCGCAGCCTGCTCGAGGGGCTGCTGACGAGCTTTTCGTCGACCGCCGGCCAGGCGCTCTATCTCAACGACCTGTTCTCCTTCTTCGAGATGAGGCCGGAGATCCTGTCGCCGGAAAATCCCCGGCCTTTTCCGCACCCGATCCGCGAGGGCTTCGTCTTCGAGGATGTCGGCTTCATCTATCCCGGTGCCGAGCACTGGGCGGTGCGCCATCTCAGCTTCACCCTCAAGGCCGGCGAGGTGGTGGCGCTGGTCGGCGAGAACGGCGCCGGCAAGACCACGCTGGTGAAGCTTCTGACCCGGCTCTACGACCCCGACGAAGGCCGCATCCTGCTCGACGGCCACGATCTTCGCGACTACGACCTCGACGAGCTGCGCGGCAGCATGGGCGTCATCTTCCAGGATTTCGTGCGCTACAATTTCACCGCCGGCGACAACATCGCGGTCGGCCGCATCTCGGCCCGCGACGACCAGGCACGCATCGAACGGGCGGCAAGGAGCAGCCAGGCCGACGACGTCATCGCCGGCCTGCCGGCGGGCTACGGCCAGCGCATCGGCAAGCGCTTCAAGAACGGCGTCGAACTGTCGGGCGGCGAATGGCAGAAGGTGGCGATTGCGCGCGCCTATATGCGCGAGGCCGAAGTGCTGATCCTCGACGAGCCGACCGCCGCGCTCGACGCGCGTGCCGAGTTCGAGGTGTTCCAGCGCTTCAAGGAGCTGAGCAGGGGCAAGACCGCCGTCCTCATTTCACACCGCTTCTCGAGCGTGCGCATGGCCGACCGCATCTTCGTGCTGGTCGACGGCAAGGTCGAAGCCGCTGGCACGCACGACGAACTCGTCGCGCGGCCCGGCCTCTATGCGGAGCTTTTTGAACTACAAGCTGCCGGATACAGATGACATGTCGTCCTGACAGAAAACTCTAGCCCGCCAGCACCGGCTCGCCGACGATCTGGGTGCGGTGCATCAGGCGGCGCAAGCTTTCGTCGAAGGCGTCGCGGCGGTGCATGACGCAGCGGTTGTCCCACAGCACGAGGTCGCCGGCGCGCCACTTCTGATACCAGGCGAAGCGCTCCTGCGTGGCATGCGCCCATACCGCGTCCAGAAGTTTCTCGCTTTCCTCGACGGGGAGGCCATGGATGTAGGCGCCGGGGCGGCGGCCGAGGAACAGGGCCTTGCGCTTAGTCACCGGATGCAGGCGGACGAGGGGATGCACGGCACCCGGCGTGTGACGCGGATCGAGGGTGGTTTGAAAGCCCTTGCGCAGCTCGCCCGCCGAGTTGCGGCTGGAATCGTGGATGCAGGTCTTGCCCTCGACCGCGCGCTTCAGTTCGCCCGGCAGCGTTTCATAGGCGACGTACATGTTCAAAAATCCGGTGTTGCCGCCATCGGGCGGCACTTCCAAGGCGTAGAGCAGGGAGGCGCGCGGCGGCAGCGGGTTGTAGGACATGTCGGTGTGCCAGACGAGTTCGTAGCTGCCGAGCCCGCCCACCGGCTTGCCATCCTTGACGACGCTGGAGATCACCGCCACCCATTCCTGGGCGTCCTTGACCAGTCCGGAATCGGTGCGGTCGAAGTTCGCGGCGGCGACCGGCACGCGATCGAGCTCGCCGAAGCGGGCGCTGAACTTCATCAGCATGGGGTCGTCGAGCTTCTGGCCGGAGAAGCGCAGCACGAGATGTTCCGCCCAGGCCTCGGCGATGCGGGCGAAGGCGGCGTCACTCAAGGGCTTGGACAGATCGACGCCGTGCACGTCGGCGGCGAGCGCGCCGCCGGTCGGCTGGATCCAGAATTCACTCATGGGCTGCCTCCCGGTTCGAAATAATGTGGCACGAATCGGCTGTTGTTGTGAGTGATGCGCCGCTCGTCCTCTCGCATGCCGATACCGGCCGGCTTGCCCTCGATCACCCACGAGCCGACCACCGCGTGGTTGCCGTCGAATACCGGCAGCGGCTGATAGGCCTGCCAGACATAGCCCTCGCCGCCGTAGTCGCCGCCGGCGGTATCGAACAGGCCCGGCCCGACGATGGTGACGTTGTGGCCCTCGCGGCCGAATACCGGCTTTTTCACATAGACGCCGCCCAGGTCGGGGTGTTCGGCCTCGAAGGCAGCCAGCAGGTTGGGATGGGCGGGGAAACCCTCCCACAGGAGCGGCAGCAGCATCTTGTTGCTGAGAATCATCTTCCAGGCTGGCTCGATGAAAGCCGTGGTGTCGGTGAGCACATGGACGCCGAACTCCTCGCGCACCATCCATTCCCAGGGATAGAGCTTGCTCATCACCTGGATCGGCATTTCGTCGGCATCGGTGAAGCGCCGTCCATTCCAGCCGATCTGCGGCACGGCGATCGGCTTGCCGGCGAGGCCGGCCTGCAGGGCGGTGTCGCGCAGATATTCCGACGTCGCGAGATCCTCGGGCTGATCCTCGAAGCGCGCGAAATGCACCAGAGCCTCGGGCGGCAGGCGGCGCAGGATGCCGCGCCATGCCTCGATCAGCTTCTCGTGGATGGAGTTGAACTGGTCGGCGTCGGGCTTGACGTCCTTCAGCCAGTACCACTGCACGACGGCCGCTTCGTAGAGCGTGGTGGGCGTGTCGGCGTTGTACTCCAGGAGCTTGGGCGGGCCCTTGCCGTCATAGGCAAGGTCGAAGCGCCCGCAGATCGTTGGATCGGCGCGCCGCCAGACGCGTTCGATATAGTCGCCCCAGCCGGGCGGGATGCGCATGCGTTGCCACAGCTTGTTGGCGACGACGTACTCGACGGCTTTGAGGCATATGCCATGTAGCGCCTCGGTCGCCGCTTCCAGCTCATCGATCTCGTCGGCGGTGAAGGCGTAGCAGGCCTGCTCGGTCCAGTAGGCCTTGCCGTCCATCACGTAGTAGTCGAAGCCCAGTTGCTCGAGCTTTTGCTGCCAGCCCGGGCGAGGCGTTGACGTTTCACGCCGCATGGCTCAGCTCGTGCCCGAAGAGCCGCCCTGCGAGCCGGTGGCGCCGAAGCCGCCGCGCTGGCTCTGCGCGGACGTCGTCGCCGTCTGGCCCGGTGTCGGAGCGGGCGTCGAAACCGCAGGGCCGCGGAAGAAGGGATTGGGCAGGAACCAGAGAAAAGGCAGCGCGCCGGTGCCGGGACTGCACGAATAGAGCAAGGCCGCCCCGGCAACGCCCATCAGCACGAGCTTGATGCCGCGTGACATACGCGGGCCGCCCGATGGGTTGGGAGAGGGCATGGACATGGTCAGGTCGTGAGGCAGGCGGCGGTGATGAGGCCAAAGCAAACGGCAAAGCCGCCGGCTGCGATGCCCGCCGCCGCGCGGTCAGCTTCGATTGCCTGCTTGAGATCCGGCAGCATCAGGCGCATTCCCACATGCACGATCACCTGGACGGCGAGCGCCACCAACGCCCACAGCACGACGTCGGTGAGGCTCACGGAATGGGCGATGGTGTTGGCGAGCGGCAGGCAAAAACCCAGCAGCGCGCCGATCAGCGCCGTCGCGGCTGCCGAGTTGCCGGCGCGGATCAAGGTGAACTCGCGCCACGGTGTGATCAGGACATAGATCCAGAGGAAGAGTGCGGCGAGCGCGAAGCTCACGACCACATAGCGCACGAAGTTCGGGAAGACCGCGACCAGCCAGTCGAGCTCGGGCATGGCCCAGAGTCTCCGCCGCTCAGCCGTGCATGGTCAAGCCGCCGGATACGCTGAGCGTCTGGCCGGTGATGAAGGCGGCGTCGTCGCTGGCCAGGAAGCAGACGGCGCCCGGGATATCCTCGGGCTGGCCGACCCGCTTCATCGGAATGGCGCCGACCAGCGCGGCGCGGACTTTCTGGCCGCGCTCGTCGGCGCCGGCGACGGCCGCCAGCAGCGGCGTGTCGGTGGGGCCGGGGCAGACGGTATTGAGGGTGATGCCGCGGCGCGCCACTTCGCGCGCCACCGTCTTGGTGAAGGCGATGATGCCGCCCTTGCAGGCCGAGTAGACCGCTTCCTGCGAGGAGCCGACCCGGCCGGCATCCGAGGCGATGTTGACGATGCGGCCCTGGCCGCGCGCCACCATGCCCTTCAGCACGAAATGGCTCATGTTGAGCGGTCCGCGCAGGTTGACGGCGATGAGCTGGTCCCACAGATCGGGCGTGGTGTCGACGAAGTTGGCGAAGCGGTCCCAGCCCGCATTGTTCACCAGCACGTCGGTCGGGCCGGCATCCTTCTCGAACTGGGCGATCGCCTTGCCGACGGCGTCGTAGTCGGCGATGTCGATGCCTGCCACGAAAGCCTTGCCGCCGTCCTTCTTGATGCCTTCGGCAACCTTGTTGGCGCCGTCGAGATTCTTGTCGAACACGCCCAAGCTGGCACCATAGCCCGCGAAGCGGCGGCAGATGGCGCCGCCGATCGCGCCGCCGCCGCCGGTGACGATGACGTTCTTGCCTGACAGTCCACGCATGGCGCGCTCCGTCAAAGGGGCGAGTAGGGGTCGAACTTGGGCTTGCGCTTCTCGAGGTGGGAGGCGAGGCCCTCTTTCACCTCGGGACCGAGGAAGCCCAGCATTTCCAGCGCCGTCGACGCATCGAACGAGGGACCCATCATGCGCAGCCAGTTGTTGAGGGCGTACTTGGTGAACCGGATCGAAGTCTGCGCCCCCTCGGCGAGCTTGGTCGCGACTTCGATCCCCTTGGCCTCGAGCTGGTCGTCCTCGACACAGAGCGAGACCAGCCCGATGCGCTCGGCTTCCTCGCCGTCGATCGCCTCGCAGAGCAGCAGGTAGTACTTTGCCTTGGCCATGCCGCAGAGCAGGGGCCAGACGATCACGGCATGATCGCCGGCGGCGACGCCGAGCCGCGTATGGCCGTCGATGATCTTCGCCTTCTTCGAGGCGATCGACACGTCGGCCAGGATACCGGCGACCAGGCCTGCGCCGACGGCAGGGCCGCGCATGGTGCTGACGATCGGCTTGGAGCAGTTGATGACGTTGTAGACGATGTCGCGCGCCTCCTTCCAGGTGCGGAGCAGGGCGTTGTAGTCCTTCATGTTCTTTTCGATGAGATCGAAATCGCCGCCAGCCGAGAACACCTTGCCGCCGGCGCCCTGGATGATCACGCAGTTGACCGTGTCGTCGCCGTCGATGTCGCGCCAAACATTGACCAGCTCGGTGTGCATGATCGAGTCGGTCGCGTTGTATTTGTCAGGCCGGTTCATGGTCACCCGCAGCACCTTGGGATGCGGGCGATCGAACAGCAGGCGCTGGTAGCGTTTTTGCCAGTCGGACATGGGGTCTCCTCCGTTGCGCAGGAGCCTAGTCGCGCGGCAGGTGACTTGTCATCCTGAGCGCAGCGAAGGATCTCATGCCGGTTGCAAGCGGCGATGAGGTCCTTCGCTACGCTCAGGACGACAGTTCTTCAACGCCTCGTATTGCCGGCGCTCCACTGGCCGGCGCTGGCAAAGCGCACGGCCTCTTCCGCCGCGCGCACCAGCGCGCGCGCCTTCTGGATGCTCTCCTGGTACTCGGCCTCGAGGTCGGAATCGGCCACGACACCGACGCCGGCCTGGACGTACATGGTGTTGTCCTTCACCAGGCCGGTGCGCAGTAGGATGCAGGTATCCATCGAGCCGTTGGCGGCGAAGTAGCCGGCGCAGCCGGCATAGATGCCGCGACGCACCGGCTCGACCTCGTCGATGATTTCCATCGCTCGCACCTTGGGCGCGCCCGACAACGTGCCGGCGGGGAAGCCCGCCTTCAGCGCGTCGATCGCCTCCAGACCGTCCTCGAGCTTGCCCTCGACATGGCTGCTGATGTGCTGGACGTGGCTGTACTTCTCGATGGTGAACTGCTCGACCACGCGCACCGAGCCGATCTTGGCGACGCGGCCGACGTCGTTGCGCGCCAGGTCGAGCAGCATGAGGTGCTCGGCGCGCTCCTTGGGGTCGGATAAAAGTTCGTCGGCCAACCGCTTGTCCTCGTCCGGCGTGGCGCCGCGCGGCTTGGTGCCGGCGAGCGGCCGGATGGTGACGATATCGTCGCGCAGGCGGACCAGGATCTCGGGACTCGAGCCGACAATCGAGAAATCGCCGTAGTCGAAGAAGATCAGGAACGGCGAGGGGTTGATGCGCCGTAGCGACCGGTAAAGCGACAGCGGCGGCAGCTTGAAGGGCAGCGAGAAGCGCTGCGAGGGCACGATCTGGAAGGCGTCGCCGGCACGGATGTACTCCTTGCAGGTCTCGACCATCGCCTTGAAGTCGTCCTTCGACATGTTGGCCTGCGGCTCGGGCAGGCCGTTCAGGGCATCGGCGCTCTCGCGGCGGAACGGCAGCGAGCGCTCGAAATCGGAGACCGCGTCGGCCAGCCGCTCCTGCGCCGCCTCATAAGAAGCCCGTGCGCCGATGCCGGGCTGCGGCCAGGCCGGCGTGACCAGGGTGACGTTGTCCTCGAGTCGGTCGAAGATGCAGATCATGGTCGGCCGCACCATCACCGCGTCGGGCAGGCCGATCGGGTCGGGGTTCTTGTCGGGTAGCCGCTCCATGTCGCGGACCATGTCGTAGCCCAGGAAACCGAACAGGCCCGAGGCCATCGGCGGCAGCCCGGCCGGCAACTCCATCTGGCATTCACGGATCAGCAGCCGCAGCGTCTCGAGCGGGCGTCCCTTCAGCGGCTCGAAGGCCTGGGCGTCGGTGCGGGCGCGGCGGTTGATCTCCGCCTGGCCCTTGGCGCAACGCCAGATCACGTCGGGCTTGAAGCCGATGATGGAATAGCGGCCGCGCACCGAACCGCCCTCGACCGATTCCAGAAGGAACGAGTTGGCCCGGCCGTCGGCCAGCTTCAGGTAGGCCGAGACCGGCGTCTCGAGGTCGGCGACCAGCTTGGTCGAGACGAGCTGCGGCTTGCCGGACTCATAGCATTTCGCGAAGACGTCGAAGCCGGGCGAGATCGACATCGACCGGCTACTGCTGTTGCGGCTTGAACGCCGCGGCAAACACCGCCTCGTCGACCGAGACGCCGTACTTGGCGCGCAGCGCGCTCACGAGTTCCACGATCAGGTCGTTCGACACCATGGTGTCGAGCTGCTTGGCGAAGCGGTCGGCCGCCTCCTTGTCCTTGGCCATGTCGGCCGCCTCGACCTGCTTGAGGCGCACGATCACGCCGCCCTCGGCGGTGCGCACCGACGTCACCTTGCCCGGCGCCAGCTTGAACAACGCCTGCGCGATCGGCTGGGTGAGGTAGTTGGCCTGATCGACCTCGTAGCGTGTCACTGCTTTGGCGGTCCTGACCTCGAGGCCGAGTTCCTTGGCCAGCGCGGCGAGATCGGTGCCGGCCTCTGCCTTTTCGACCGCCGCCTTGACCTTGGCGTCGGCGAGCTTGCGCCGCTCCTCGGCCTGCCATGCCTCGGCGACCTTGGGCTCGACCTCGGTCAACGCCGGAATGCGCGCGGGCGTGACGCGGTCGGTGCGCACGACGAAGTATTCGCCGCGCGGCGTTTCCAAAAGCTCGCTCTCCGCACTTTCGCGCGTGGCGAACGCCGCCTGCACCAGTTCGGCGGCGGCCGGGCCGATCACGACCTGCTTGCCCGACGCGTCCTGGCCGCGGACATCGACATTCTCGTAGGTCTTGATCTTAAGCCCGAGCTCCTCGGCCGCAGCCTTCATCGACTGGCTCCGGCTCAGGATACGCTCGAAGTCGGTGACCAGCTTGATCAAGAGGTCGGGCGCCTGCTGGGCCTTCAGCTCTTTTTCGAGCTTGGGCTTGACCTCGTCGAACGACACCGCCTTGCCGGGCTCGATCTTGTTGATGCGCACGATGTGCCAGCCGAGCGGCGACTGGATGGGCGCCGGTGCGACGCCCGCGGGCAGGCCGAAAATGCCGTCGGCCAGCGGGCCGGGCGGCAGGTCCTTCTTGGTGACCGCCCCGAGCTTGATCACACCGTCGGCGGTGCCGAGAACTTCCTTGGCGGCGTCCTCCAGCGACTTGCCGGCCTTGACGGCGGCAGTGATGGCCTTGGCCTTGTCCTCGCTGGCGGCCATCGCCTGGTCGACATCGCGCTTTTCCGGCGTGCCGAACTCGGCGGAGCGCGCGTCATACTCCTGCTTGAGCTGCTCGGCCGACACCGCCACTTGCGGCAGGATGTCGTCGACGCTCAGCAGGACATAGGAGAAGGAGCGGTATTCTGGGATCTGGAACTTGGCCTTGCTGGCCTCGAAATAGGCGTTGAGCTGCTCGGCCGTGGGCTTGGGCACGTCGACAATGACCGCGTCGGGCACATAGATCGTCTCGGCGACCCGCTTCTCGCTCTCCATCTTGAAGATGTCGTCGCGCAGCGACTTGGGGGCGAGACCGTCGGGACGCACCACGGCGAAGAGCTGGTTGGCGGCGATCTCGCGGCGCAGCGCGGCGACGTACTGCGGCTCGCTCATGCGCGCCTGCTGCAGGCGGTTGCGGTAGAGCAGGGGGTCGAACGAGCCGCCGGTGCCCTGGAAGGCAGGGTTGCGTGCGATCGCGGCCTGCACCTCGGCGTCGCTCACCACCAGGCCGAACTGGCGGACGGCATAGTCCAGCACGGTCTTCTGGATGACCTCCTCCAGCGCCCGCACATGCAGGCCAAAGCGCAGTGCCTGCTCTGGTTCCGGCCGCTGGCCGGTCTGGCGCTGGATGCCTTCGAGCTGCTGGTTGAATTGGTCGCGCACCTCGTTGATCGGGACCGAAGTGCCGCCGACCCAGCCATAGAGCGGGATGTGCGTGCCGCCGACATGGGCGACTTCGGTGCTGCGCCCGCCGGTGCGCAGCATGTCGCCGATCCCCCAGAAGGCGAAGCTGACGATCAGCATGCCGAAGAGCACGGCCAGAATGATGTATTTTGCGAATTTACGGAACTGATTCACGGAAGCGGCGGGGGTTTGCGAGGGCGGTTTCGTCGGGGCGAATGCCTACCACCCGCCCCTTGGACAGGCAACCAAGTGGCCTTTGACCGCCGAAGCCGGCGCCGCTAGACACGCCAGCGGCACATCCAGGGGAATTTCATGGCGCGCGTGAGACAGCCGCTGATCGCCGGCAACTGGAAGATGAATGGTCTGCGGGCCGACGCTCTGGCGCTCGCCAAGGGCGTGGCGGACGGCGTGAAGCAGGCCGGCTGGACCGACCGCGAGGTGTTGGTCTGCCCGCCGGCGACTCTCATCCTGGCGGTGGCCGAGGCGGTGAAGACAAGCCGCGTCCTGGTCGGCGGCCAGACCTGCCATGCCAAGCCGAGCGGCGCCCATACCGGCGAGATCGCCGCCGAAATGCTGGGCGATTGCGGCGCCAGTCACGTGATCGTCGGGCACTCCGAGCGCCGTGCCGATTGCGGCGAGACCGACGCGATTGTGCGTGCCAAGGCCGAGGCGGCGTGGCGCGCCGGGCTGCTGCCGATCGTCTGTATCGGCGAGACGCTGGCCGAGCGCGAGGCCGGCAGGACACTTGACGTGCTCGCGAGGCAGCTCACGGGCAGCGTCCCGGCCGGCGCCACCGCGGCCAAGCTGGTCGTGGCCTATGAGCCGGTCTGGGCGATCGGCACGGGCAAGACGCCGACCACCCCGGAAGTCGCCGCAGCCCATGCGCATATTCGCAAGGTGCTGGGCGGACTGATGGGCGAGGCGGCCGCGGTTCGACTTCTCTATGGCGGCTCGGTGAAGGACAGCAATGCCGCCGAATTGCTGGCGGCGGGCGACGTCGACGGCGCCCTGGTGGGCGGCGCCAGCCTCAAGGCGGGCGAATTTTTGGCTATCGCCAAGGCCGTTCAAAGCGGCTAGAAGCGCCCGCTTGGCGAGTATTCGCATGGCCATTCCGACCGGGCGCTGAACGAAATGGACGCGGTAAGAGGCTTTTTGCACGACTGGCGGCTGGTGCTGCTGATCATCCATGTCGGCGTCACGGCGGCGATGATCGTCGTCATCCTGCTCCAGCGCAGCGAAGGCGGCGGCCTGGGCATGGGCCGCACCGACGCGCTGTTCTCGGTGCGTGGCCAGGCCAACGTGCTGTCGCGCATGACCGCGATCTTCGCCGGTTGCTTCTTCTTCCTCAGCCTGGTGATGGCCTGGAGCATGACCGACACGCAGCGCAACGCGCGTTCGATCATGGATCGCGTGCCAGCATCGCCGGCGGCGCCCGGCGTGCCTGGGGCCGGCGGTGCGGCTCCCGCGCCCACGACTCCTGCCGCTCCGGCGGCGCCGACCCGCTAGCCTCCTACGCTCCTGCGGAGCTACGGAGGCCAAGGCCTCCGGAGGACTTGTCCTCCGAAGCTCCGCCAGGAGCGAAGGAGGATATCCCCATGGCCGCGCGCCGCAACGTTTTGTATGCTGTAAGCCCATGACGCGCTTTATCTTCATAACGGGCGGCGTGGTTTCCTCGCTGGGCAAGGGTCTTTCGTCGGCGGCGCTGGGCGCGCTGCTGCAGGCGCGCGGTTATCGCGTGCGGCTGCGCAAGCTCGACCCCTATCTGAACGTCGATCCGGGCACGATGAGCCCGTATCAGCACGGCGAGGTCTTCGTCACCGACGA
>Ga0070698_100000588_pt1 | contig 39030 bp, 34 predicted proteins | sample KBSK1502metaG_FD_65477 | JGI IMG/M metagenome (GOLD analysis project Ga0070698, IMG submission 65477) | Corn, switchgrass and miscanthus rhizosphere microbial communities from Kellogg Biological Station, Michigan, USA - KBS K1-50-2 metaG | ecosystem: Host-associated > Plants > Roots >...
ACCCGAGCTGGGGCATAGCCCACGCCGAGAAGCCCGCGCTCGCCTTCGGCTACGACCTGGAACGTGACCGCCGACTTGTCGAGACCGGGGTGCTGTTTCTCGAGCTCCCGCAGTGCCGCCCACTTGGCCTCACCGACCGTCTCACCGGTCGCCTCGACCTGAAGCTCCATCAGCGCCTGGCCTTCCTCTTCTTTCGCTTCACACGGCGCGGCGGGCCGGCCGGCTTCAGAGCTACGGCAGGCTGCTGCTCAGGCGGAGGTCCAACGTCGGCCTCCTGCTCCTTCGGCGGTGTCCGAGAAGAGCGTCTGGCAGCCGGAGCCGGAGCCGCGACCTTCGGAATCAGGCGGCGGGTAATCAGACCCTGGCCGACGGTCCACAGGTTCGTGGTCATCCAGTAGAGAACGAGCCCTGTCGGGAAGTGGACGATGAACGGAATGAACGCAAACGGGAGAACCATCATCAGCACCCGCTGCGACTGCTGCATCGTCCCCGACATGAAGTAGGTGGAGGCCAGCTGGCTCGCGACGTAGATGACGATCAGGACCCATCCGGACCAGTGAGCGCTCGCCTTGTCGGCGATGCTCGGAACGAAGTGCAGCCATGACAGGTCACCCGCAGGTGGATGCTTCGCGAAGTGCCTCAACGTGTAGAAGAGGCCGATGAAGACCGGCAGCTGCGCCAGCAGCGGCAGGCATGACGCTGCAGGGTTGATGTTGTTCTCCTTGTAGAACTTCATCAACTCTTCGTTCTGCTTCTGCCGGTCGTTCTTGTACTTCCGCTGGATCTCCTTCATCTGCGGGGCGTGCGCCTGCATCGCCTGCATCGAGTGAATCTGCTTGACCGTCAGCGGGACGAGCAGCACCCGGACGATGATCGTCAGGCCGACGATCGACCACGCCCAGGGCAGGCCCACCGAGTGCAGGCCGTTGAGAATGTGCCGAAGGAGGTCCTCGAGCGGAGTCAGGATGCTGGCGACGATCACGAGAAGACCTTCTGGTCGCGTGCGTAGTCAACGCCCCCGCGACTCCACGGATTGCAGCGGAGCAGCCGCCAGCCGGCGAGCACCGCCCCCTTGAAGAGCCCGAACTCCTTGAACGCCTGGATCGCATACTCCGAGCAAGAGGGGTGGTACTTGCACTGGCCCCCGAGGAACGGCCCCAGGGTGAAGCGGTAGACCCAGACGAGAGCAACACCGAGGTACCTCATGCCGCCGCCTTCTGCAGCACCTCGTCGACGCGCTCGCCGAGCCAGTCGAAACCGTTCACCTCGACCGCCTCGGGCAGCCCCGGCTTGACGATCAGGACGTAGTCCCTACCTGCAGCAACGCGCTCGACCCGGCCGCGCCATACCTCTCGGAGCAAGCGCTTGATCCTGTTCCTCGCGACCGCGTTCCCAGCCGCCTTCGGCACCGCCAGGCCGAGCCTTGGCTCGCTCGGATCGCCCGGATCGCCGTCGCGGTCGAACCAGTAGAGGACGAGGAAGCGCGTCGAGGTCGAGCGGCCCTGCCGATACACAGCGTCGAAGTCTCGCGAGCGAGACAGCCGATGTCGTCGTTGCACGGCGCTACGCCGAGAGACGCTTCCGGCCCCTCGCGCGGCGGCGCTTCAGGATGGCGCGCCCCGCCCGTGTCGCCATCCTGGCACGGAAGCCGTGCTTCCGCTTCCGTCGGCGCACGTTGGGCTGGTAGGTCCGTTTCACGAGATCGAAGAAGAGGGGGGAATTGCCCCGAAGAAGAGGCGTGGAACGGCCAGTATAGAGGAGCGTTGGTACACAGAGTTGTCCACAGGCAGTGAGGCTCGAAGTGCCTCCAAATGTGACAAACAGACACGCTTCCTCCACAGGTGTGGAGATCTATGTGGAGTCAGGTAAATCCCTGCAAATGCGCACAATTTCATCCCCAGTTTCCACCCGTTGTAGGCCGCAGAACACGCTGCTATGCTCGCGCCTCCCCCAGGCGGAGAGGAGTGGTACGGCGGCGTGGATCGCCCCATCGAGCTGACTGCAGAGAGCTTGTGGATCGAGGTTGCTGGTCGGCTCAAGGGGGCCCTCAACGAAACCACGTACCGAACCTGGTTCGCTGAGGCCGAAGCGGCCGAACTTTCCGACGACGCGTTTGTGCTCGGAGTCCCGAACGACTTCACGCGCGAGTGGATCGAGGGGCATTTCCTCGGCCTGATCGGCGCCGCGGTGCGAGACGTCACGGGACAGGAGCGCCGGATCGGGCTCTCCGTCACGGAGCGGGCGCCGGCTGCAGCCCCCGCCCCAACCGAAGTGCGCAAGCGAGCCGGATCGGAGGGCTCGGAATCCGGGATGAACCCGAAGTACACGTTCGACCTGTTCGTCATCGGGTCATCCAATCGGTTCGCGCACGCGGCTGCCCTGGCCGTAGCCGAAGCACCCGCGCAGGCCTACAACCCGCTGTTCATCTACGGGGGCACAGGGCTCGGGAAGACACATCTGATGCAGGCCATAGCCCAGTACGTCGGCGAGCATTCGAGCGACCTCTCGGTGCGGTACGTCACGAGCGAGACGTTCATGAACGACTTCATCAACTCGCTGCGAGACAAGCGCATCGAGGGCTTCAAGCAGCGCTATCGGACCTACGACCTCCTGCTCGTAGACGACGTGCAGTTCTTCGAGCACAAAGAGCGGATCCAGGAGGAGTTCTTCCATACGTTCAACTCCCTCTACGAGGCCGGCTCCCAGATCGTCATGTCCTCCGACCGGCCACCCCGGGACATCGCCACGCTCGAGGCGCGGTTGCGCTCACGCTTCGAATGGGGATTGATCACCGACGTCCAACCGCCCGATCTCGAGACGCGCATTGCCATCCTGCGAAAAAAGGTCAAGACGGACGGAATCCAGGTCGCCGATCCCCAGGTCCTTTCGTTCATCGCCTCGCGAATCTCGACCAACATTCGCGAGCTGGAGGGAGCTCTAACCCGAGTCGTTGCGTTCTCCTCGCTGACCGGGCGCGCTCTCTCGGTCGATCTGGCCGAGGACGTGCTCAAGGACGTCTTCCCCCAAGGCGAGGCTGCCGAGGTCTCGATCCGACGCATCCAGGAGCTCGTCTCCGAGCGCTTCCAGCTCTCGATGGACGAGCTCTGCGGAGACAGGCGCTCCCAGAGCATCGTCTATCCGCGACAGGTCGCTATGTACCTCTCCCGGGAGCTCACCGACTCCTCATTGCCGAAGATCGGCAAGGAATTCGGCGGCCGTGACCACACGACCGTCATCCACGCAACCTCGAAGATCGCGCGGCTCATTCGTGAGGACAGATCTGTCTACAACCTTGTGCAGGAACTGACCGCACGTGTGAAGCAAGTCAGGTGACGGCGTGAGGCTGTTGATGCACCCACTCTCTCCACCGTCTCCGTCCCCTGCGAGAATGGCTCAACCAGGGGCTCACGACCCGTCCTCCACGGTGTTCACACCCCCTATGACTACAACGAGGTTTTTTAAATGATGGAAACCAACACCATTGTCGGGGCGGGGATGAAAGTCGTCTGTCAGCGCGAGGAGTTGAGCCAGAAGCTCGGGATCGTCGCCAGAGCGGTGTCGACACGCGCCAGCGTGCAGATCCTCTCGGGCGTCCTGCTCAAGGCGGAGGGGGGTCACCTCCACCTCGCAGCGACCGACATGGAGCTCTCCCTGCGCTCATCGCTCGAGTCCCAGGTCGAGGGCGAGGGAGCCGTGGTCGTCCCAGGCCGCTTGCTCGTCGATCTCGTGCGGCTCCTGCCGGATAACGAGGTCACGATCGAGCACTCCGCCGAAGAGAGTGTCGTCCACATCACCTCAGGATCCTCTGCCTCGTCATTGCATACGTACGCTGCGGAAGATTTTCCGCGGTTGCCCGATCTCGAGACGGTCGGGACCTTCACTGTCGACCGGGAATCGCTACTCGACACGGTGTCGCGCGTCGCGCGCTCGGCCTCGCGTGACGAGTCGCGACCTGTTCTGACCGGAATCCTCGTTCGCTTCGAGCCCGGCAAGATCGTCATGGCCGCGACGGATTCATATCGCCTGTCAGTCAAGGAGACCGAACTGGCGGGAGACGTTCCAGAGCTCGAGGCGATCATTCCGGCACGCGCGCTGGGAGAGCTCGCGCGTATCGCGCAGAGTGGGGACACCATCGAGCTCGGTGTGCAGGAGAACCAGGTGGTGTTCGCAGCGGACAACGTTTGGCTGACGACACGCCGCATCGACGGGCAGTTTCCGAACTACAAACAGTTGCTGCCGGACAGCTTCGAGCACGAGGTGATGCTTGCGCGCGACGAGGTGCTGGACGTCGTGCGACGTGTCGGGGTGATGGTGCAGCGAACATCTCCGATCCAGCTGCGGTTCGCGGAGGGTGAGCTCATGGTGTTTGCGCGCACGCAGGATGTCGGCGAGGCGAAAGAGTCGCTGCCGGTGCAGTACTCGGGCGAGCCGATGGAGATCGGCTTCAACGCCGAGTTTCTTCGCGAAGGAATCGAGTCAATCAGTGCGGATGAGATCCGGCTCAGGCTGATCTCGCCGCTTCGACCGGCGGTGATCGACGGCGGGGACGACGACCCGACGTACCTGATCATGCCGATCCGGCTTCCGGGGTAAAAGATGGAAGCGCTTGGCGGCGAGGTGACAGGGCGATTGGAAGGCAGACGGCCGCGCAGGCAAGGCCTGCACGGCCTCTACGGTCGGCGTCGCAAGGCGACGCCTTGGGGGTAAGAGATGGTCGCGCTTGGCGGCGAGGTGACAGGGCGATTGGAAGGCAGACGGCCGCGCAGGCAAGGCCTGCACGGCCTCTACGGTCGGCGTCGCAAGGCGACGCCTTAGCGGGTTAGCTGATCGTCGAGACGGTCTCGCTCCGCAACATCCGGTCGTACGGGCGACTCGACCTCGACCTCGAGCCGGGGCTGGTGTTGGTTGTCGGACCGAACGGTGCCGGCAAGACGAACTTGCTGGAATCCCTGCACGTCGGGACACAAGGCTTCTCGCCGCGCACCAGGGCGGACGCACAACTTGTCCGCTTGGGAGCGGATGCGGGCCGGATCGGCCTGCGGGGTGATCGTGGCGGTTCGGCAGTCGAGCTCGAGGTGACCGTTCAGCCTGGCGAGGGCAAGCGCGCGAAGCTGAACGGGGCTCCTTTGCGCGCGGCCGAGCAGCTCAGGCACGAGATTGCGACGCTCGTGTTCACGCCGGATCGGCTCGCGGTCGTGAAGGGCGGCCCCGCCGTCCGTAGGGCGTACTTCGACCGCACACTCGGCCGGCTGTCGGTTGCACGTGCGCCTTTGCCGGTGGAGTACGGGGCGGCGCTCGCGCAGAGGAACGCCGCGCTCCGCAGAATCGCGGCAGGTTTCTCGTCCCGCGACGCACTGGAGCCGTGGACGGAGCAGGTCGCGGCTCTTGCGACGCAGCTCGTCGAGGCACGCCACGAGGTGATTGCCGCGCTCGCCCCGGGGTTCGCCGAACGTGCCGAAGAGCTCGGTCTTCCCTCGGCGCACGTCCGCTACGCGGGGGAACCTCTGACCGCGGCTGTTCTAGAGGAGCGAGTGGACCGGGATGTCGAGCGGGGCTCGACGGGGGTCGGCCCTCACCTCGACGACATCGTGCTTACGAGTGGCTCGCGGGACCTCCGCAGCTTTGGCTCCCAGGGCGAGCAGCGCCTCACCGTCCTCGCCCTACTCCTCGCGGAGGCGCAAGTGGTCGCCGATCGCCGTGGCTTTCCCCCGCTCCTGTTGCTCGACGACGTCCTCTCCGAGCTGGACCTGGACCGCCGGCGCGCGCTCGCAGAGCGTGTTCAAGGGTCCGGCCAGACGCTGATCACTGCGACGCAGGCATCGTCGCTGCCGCTCGAGCCCATGCAGGTGCTCGAGGTCGCTCCGGGTGCGGTGCGGGCCGCGTGATCGAACGGGTGGGGAAGTCGGTACGGCGGGAGCTCGGCCGCTTCGGGCCGGCTGAAGGCATGGAGCCGGTCGTCCAGCGCTGGCAAGAGGCGGTCGGGGTGGAGATTGCCCGGAACGCCTGGCCTGCGAGGCTCGGCCGCGATGGGACACTGCACGTCCACGCGAAGGACTCCATCTGGGCGTTCGAGCTGACGAGCCGCGCCGAAGAGATTCGAGTACGACTCGGCGAGGAGGCTCCGCCTCGGCTCGTCTTCACTCCGGGACCGCTGCCTGAGCAGGCGCAGGGTGTTGTCGAGCAGGCTGACAGGACACCCCTTGCACCCACTCCCGAGCAGCTCGCCGAGGCGGAGTCACTGGTGCGAGGGATCCGCGATTCCGAGCTTCGCAAAGTGGTCGCAAAAGCTGTCGCGGCGAGTCTCGCGAGAGCGAATGACGACCGCGCGTTCTGGTAGTATTCGATGTGCCCGCAAGTGGCTAATTTGCAGGGCTTTTTTCATGGCTGAAGCTACCTATACCGCAAAGGACATCACCGTCCTCGAAGGCCTCGAGCCCGTTCGCCTCCGGCCGGGCATGTACATCGGTTCGACCGGCGCCCGGGGCCTCCATCACCTCGTCTATGAGGTGGTCGACAACAGCGTCGACGAGGCGCTCGCGGGCCGGAACGATCGCCTCGAGGTGACACTTCATCCGGACAATTCCGTGACCGTTCGGGACTTCGGGTCCGGCATCCCAGTGGATGTGATGGAGGACCAGGGCATCTCCGCCTTGACGGTCGTCCTGACCAAGCTCCATGCCGGCGGCAAGTTCGGGGGTGAAGACGCGGCCTACAAGGTGTCGGGTGGACTGCACGGGGTCGGCGTGTCCGTCGTGAACGCGCTCTCGGAGTGGTTGATCGCCGAGGTGCGGCGCGACGGCAAGATCTATCGGCAGGAGTTCACGCGTGGTGTTCCCAACGGTGACGTCGAGATCGTTGGCAAGGCTGGGAAGGACGAAACGGGGACGACGATCTCCTTCCTTCCCGACGCCGAGATCTTCGACGAGCTCGAGCTCTCAGCCGACACGCTGCAACAGCGGCTCCGTGAGACGGCGTTCCTCACTCGCGGCCTCCGGATCATTCTCACCGACGAGCGTGCCGGCGGCGAAAGGATCGAGTTTCACTACGAGGGCGGCATCAGGGACTTCGTCGCGCATGTGAACGGGGCCAAGGACTCGATCCACAAGAGCATCGCCTTCTTCGAGGGCGAGAACGAGCAAGGGAACATCGAGGTGGCAATGCAGTGGAACTCCTCGTATCAGGAGTCGGTCTACACGTTTGCCAACAACATCAACACTCACGAGGGCGGGTCCCATCTCTCCGGCTTCAACGCGGCGCTGACGCGCACGCTGAACAAGGTCGCCCGCGACATGAACCTGCTCAAGGAGAAGGAGGACAACCTGGAGGGAGAAGACGTCCGCGAGGGATTGGCCGCGGTCGTGTCGCTGAAGCTCCAGGACCCGCAGTTCGAAGGGCAGACGAAGACGAAGCTCGGGAATCCCTGGGTGAAGGGGTTTGTCGAGTCGACTGTGAACGCAAGGCTCTCGGAGTTCCTCGAGGAGAACCCGACCGACGCCAGACAGATCATCCAAAAGGCGATCTCGGCCGCACGCGCTCGCCAGGCTGCCCGCAAGGCTCGCGAGCTCACACGCCGCAAGGGCGCCTTCGGAGGCGAGATCGCCAAGAAGTTTGCGGATTGCCAGGTGCGCGATCCGGAGCTTGCGGAGATGTTCATCGTCGAGGGGAATTCGGCCGGCGGCGCCGCGAAGGATGCGCGCGACAAGTCGAACCAGGCGATCCTTCCGTTGCGCGGGAAGATCATCAACTCGGAGAAGAACCGCATCGACAAAGTCCTGTCGAATGCCGAGGTCCAGTTGCTCGTGCAGGTGATCGGCACGGGCATCGGCGACGAGTTCGACATCGCGAAGCTCCGCTACCACCGCATCATCGTCATGACCGACGCCGACGTCGACGGCGCGCACATCCGCACGCTCGTACTGACGTTCCTCTACCGGCACATGCCGGAGCTGTTCGAGCGCGGTTACGTCTACATCGCAGTGCCACCGCTCTACCTCGCGCGCCTCGGAAACCAGCAGAACTACCTCGAGAAGGACTCGCAGCTCGAGGAGCTGCTCGTGCGCGAACGCTTCCCCGACTTGGAGATCCAGGCGCGTGGTGAGACGGCGGTGAAGTTCACGGCGACCCGGTACTTGCGTTTCGCGCGAACGCTGACCGAGTACGTCGGCTGGGCGGCGCGGCTGCGGTCCGACTTCGGCCCACAGGCGGCGGACTTCGTTCTTGCGCATCGCCTCGTCGAATCGGAAGCCGGCTCGCCTGCCGAGGCGGCGCGCGCGATCGCCGCTGCCGGGGCCAACGGTTACGCGCTCGAGCCGGAAGCGGATTCCGAGTCGCTCCGTGTGCGCGTGGTCGAGCTCGAGACGAGCGCGATGCAAAACGTCGTCGTGCCGGCTGAGCTCTTCGCTTCGCCGATCTACGACCGCGTGCGCAAGACGTACGCACGTCTTGGGGAGATCGTCGGCGGGCTGCCGCCGTTCTCAGTCAAGTCCGGCAAGCAGTCGCTGGAGGCGCTGACCTTCGAAGAGCTTCGCAGCGCCGCCTTGACCCTGGCGAAGAGCGGGATCCAGATCACCCGCTTCAAGGGGCTGAGCGAGATGAACGCACCCGAGCTCTGGGCGACGACCATGGATCCCGGCCGGCGGATGCTCATTCGAGTCGACGTCGAGGACGCGGCTGCCGCGGATCTCTGGTTCTCGCGTCTGATGGGCGACGAGGTCGAGCCTCGCCGGGAGTTCATCGAACAGAACGCACTCGAAGTCAAGAACCTGGACGTCTAAGCGATGTCCGACTTGACCAGCGAACCGCTCGGCACGGGCCGCGTGGAGACGCGCGAGCTCGACCAGGAAGTCCGCACGAGCTTCCTCGACTACGCGATGAGCGTGATCGTGAGCCGGGCGCTACCGGATGTGCGCGACGGGCTCAAGCCTGTGCACAGGCGCGTGCTCTACGCGATGCACGAGGCGGGCCTCCAGCCCAACAGGCCAACGCGGAAGTCGGCACGTGTCGTCGGAGACGTGATGGGCAACTATCACCCACACGGCGACGCCGCGATCTACGACGCGCTCGTCCGGCTCGCGCAGCCATTCTCGATGCGGTACCCGCTCGTCGACGGCCAGGGGTATTTCGGCTCGGTCGACGGCGACCCGGCAGGGGCGATGCGCTACTGCGTTGCCGGCGACACGCGTGTCGCGACCACGCGCGGCACGGTCAGGATCGACTCGATCGTCGCCGCCGTGGAGCCCGAGTCCGACAACGGGATCCAGCTCGAGGTGCACGACCGCCTGGGCCGTCCGGTCCCGGCCTCGATGCTGTTCCATTCGGGAGATCATCCGACCTTGCGGCTTCGGACCGCGGAGGGCTTCGAGCTCGCCGGGACCGTGAACCATCCTGTGCTCTGTCTGGTCGACATGGCAGGCGTCCCGTTGCTCCTATGGAAGCTTCTCGACGAGGTTCAAGCGGGTGACCGCGTCCTGCTTTTCCGGGGTGCGCGCGACGATCGTCGCAGCATCTCCGAGCGTGAGCACGCCACGGCAATCCTGCTCGGAGCGTTCGTCGCCGAAGGATGGTTCAGTAAGGCTCGGGGCGGATTCAACAACGTCGATCGCGACTACTTCGACGCAGTTGTCGGGGCTTACGACCGGGTCGTTGGCGGTTCGCGGTACGTCTACGAACGAACGATTCGTTCCAGCAGCCGATTGCTGGAGCTCGATGTCCAGAACCTCGATGCCGTCCGAAGGAGCCCGCTGGCTTCCCTGCTCGGTGTCCCCAGCGCCGAGAAGTTCATTCCGGAAGCCGTCTGGGAAGGTCCGACTGCATTCAAGCGCACCTTTCTGCAGGCCCTGTTCGAGGGTGATGGGTCGTGCTCGCGACTGCCCCGCAACAGCATCCAGCTGTCGTACTCGACCTCCAGCGATCGTCTCGCGCGCGATGTTCAACAGCTCCTGCTCGAGTTCGGTGTGGTCGGTCGTCTTTGCCGCTACGCGAAGGGCGAAGTGAAGATCGTGATCGGGAACCGGCGCGACGCGCGCCTCTTCGCGGAGAACGTGGGGTTTCTCGGGGCGAAGCAGACGAAGCTCGAGGGGCTGCTGAGCGCACTTCCTAGTGGCGAGGCTCTGCGCGGCCACGATCGCATTCCGCATGTCGCTGACTACATTCGCTGCGAATGCGGCTCGCAGTGGGTCGAGAAGGACTGGCTTCGCAGACACAACGTCGACCACGTCGAGCGGTGGGAACGCGGAGGCACCGCGATCCTCGAGAGGATCGCGAGTGACGAGGTGAAGAAGGTTGTCGAGCCTCTCGTCTCGGGCGACTACTACTACGCCACGGTCACGACGGTGGAGCTCGGTGGGGTTCAACCGGTGTACTCCCTCCGGGTCGACAGCTCCGATCACTCGTTTCTCACGAACGGGTTCGTCAGTCACAACACGGAATGCCGCCTCTCGCGCATGGCGACGGAGCTTCTGCGCGACATCGACGCCGATACGGTCGACTTCGAGCCGAACTACGACGAGTCGCGCCGTCAGCCGACTGTGCTGCCGGCGCGGTTCCCGAATCTGCTCGTCAACGGCTCGTCCGGCATCGCCGTCGGCATGGCGACGAACATTCCGCCGCACAACCTCGGCGAGGTCGTCGCCGGGATTCTCGCGATGATCGACGACCCTTCGATCGACGTCGAGCGACTGTCGCAATACGTCAAGGGCCCCGACTTCCCGACAGGTGGCTCGATCGTCGGCCGAGGTGGGATCCGTGATGCCTACCGGTCGGGCCGGGGACGGATCAGTGTCCGCGGCCGCGCACACATCGAGCAGCTCCGTGGCGGCAAGAGCGCCATCATCATCACCGAGCTTCCATACGGCGTCCGCAAGGCCGGCGAAGGCGGTGTCATCGAGAAGATCGCCGATCTCGTCAAGGCCGGCACCCTTACCGAGGTGCCGATGTCGGACGAGGCGCTGCAGGACCACTCCGACAAGGAGGGGATGCGGATCTACGTCGAGCTGAAGCGGGAGGCAGTTCCGCAGGTTGCGCTGAACAAGCTCTTCAAGCTGACTCCTCTGCAGACGACCTTCGGTTACAACGCAGTCGCACTGGTCGACGGCGTGCCGAAGACGCTGTCTCTGCTGGAGCTGATCCGCCACTACTTGGAGTACCAGCGCGACGTCGTGACCCGGCGCTCGAAGTACGAGCTTCGCCAGGCCGAGAAACGCGCACACGTGCTTCAGGGTTATCTGAAGGCGCTCGACAATCTCGACGCGGTCATTGCTCTCATTCGAGGCGCAACAGACACGGACGACGCGCGCACACAGCTGATCGCGCGGTTCGAGCTGTCGGAGATCCAAGCCCAGGCGATCCTCGACCTGCGACTGTCGCGGCTGACCCGGCTCGCGCGCGAGGAAATCCAGAGCGAGTACGACGACCTCCAGGAGCGGATCGCCGAGCTTCGCGCGATCCTCGGTGACCCTGCTCGCATCGACGGTGTGATCAAGGAGGAGCTCCTCGAGATCAAGCAGATCTACGGCAAGTCGGATGACCGCCGCACGGAGATCGTCCAGGCCGAGGACGAGCTCGAGCTCGAGGACCTGATCGCGGAAGAGGACATGGTTATCGCGATCACACGCTCCAACTACATCAAGCGGCTACCCGTGACGACGTATCGCGAGCAGCGCCGCGGCGGTATCGGCGTGATGGGGATGGACCTGAAAGAGGACGACTACATCGAGCATCTCTTCGTCGCGTCGACGCACGACTACATCCTCTTCTTCACCAACGTCGGCAAGGTCTATCGGCTCAAGGTCCACGAGTTGCCGCTCGGCTCGCGCCAGTCGAAAGGTCGTGCCATCCAGAATCTGCTGCCCTTCCGTCAGGACGAGCAGGTGCGGGCCGTGATCCAGACCCGCGACTTCGAAGAGGCGGAATACCTGGTGTTCGCGACGAAGAAGGGTGTCGTCAAGAAGACCCGGCTCCAGTCCTACAACACACCCCTTCGCTCCGACGGGATCATTGCGATCAAGATGCGAGATGGCGACGAGCTCGTCGGCGTCCGTCACTCAACGGGCCAGGACGACATTCTGATGGTCTCGCGCAAAGGGCAGGCGATCCGCTTCCACGAGACGGACGCTCGGCCGATGGGGCGCGACGCGTCGGGAGTTCAGGGTATGCGCCTGAGGGCGGGCGACGAGGTGATTGCCGTCACGATCGCCCACGACGACGCGGATGTGCTCGTCGTGACCGAGAACGGGTACGGGAAGCGGACGCGCGTCTCGGAGTATCCGGTCAAGGGCCGCGGTGGCCTGGGAGTGAAGACCGTGCAGCTCACCGAGGCCAAGGGGCAGCTCGCGGGCGCACGGGTGGTGCGAGATGGTTATCAGGTGATGCTGATCTCCGATGGCGGCACAGTGATCCGGATGCGGGCCGACGACATCAAACGCTCCGGTCGGGCAACGCAGGGCGTGATCGTCATGCGACCCCGCGATGGCGAGCGTGTGTCGAGCCTCGCGCCCGTGGTCGAGTCAGAGGGGAAGGCCGACGGCGAGGACTCTGTCGTGCCACCGCTGGAGGAGTAGGACGCCTCCGCAAAGCCCTGGAGCACCGCCCGAAGAATGGGCAGTTTCCGAATGTTGCTCTTCCGAATTGCGAGCAGTAGCGCTATACCCTGTGACGAGGGGTGCCACCGCAGAAGGAAGATGAGGGTGAAATGGCCGCCAGTCGACAGGTGGATCTGCTCGAGCCGATCGATCTCGTCGAGCATCTCGGCAGGGTCGAGCTCTATCTCGGCCAGGTCTGCCAGATCGCCGGGATCTCGAAGATGCAGCTCGACTACTGGACGAACAAGGCGCAGATTCCCACAAAGGGGAAGAAGCAGCGCATCTACGACATCGACGCGCTCGAGACCGTCATGTTGATCAAGCAGGCGAAGGACAAGGGCCTCAATCTCGGCGCCGCGATCGACGCCGCACGACGCTTTCGTGAGCGTGCAGCCGCGGCTCGCGGGCCCGCGCCGCCTGCCGCGGCCTCCTAAACCGCGCCAGCCTGGAGGCGCTCCGCTGCCTCGTCGGGCGACAGCGTGTTGACGAAGATCCCCGCGCCCAGCTCGAGGCCGGCGAGGACAGTGAGTCTCGGCAGCAGCACGAGTCGCCAATCGCTCGGGTCGTGCTCGAGCCACGCGTTCAGTGGGGCTGCGCCTTCGACGCTGTGCAGTTGCCGGACAAGGTGGGCGAGCAGGCGGATTGCCGGGGCGAGCAGCGGGCTCGACAGGCCGTCGGCGTCGGGCTCCGCCGGTGCAACCACGCACTCGTACGGAAGGCGACTGGCCCATGGGCAGGTGACTGTCAGTCCGTCCCGCTCGAGGAACGGCGTGCCGCGCGGGCGGGCACGTACAGGGGGAGGCTCGGGAAGCCACACCAGCTGCGAGTGGGAATGGGGTCGGCTGGCGCCTGCATCACGGCCCTCGTTGATGAGCGGGAAGACGTAACCAGGCTGGGCTTCCGCGCGGCGTTCCCACGCCTCGGCGACGAGGTCGAGCTCCTCGTCTGCCAGCTCGGCAACCGAGCGGACGTGGCGAGGGCTGTGTACCACGACCTCCTGTCGCTCGAACGCCGGATAGAGGTTGGGCACAACACGCACCCGCCAGTCACCCTCCTCGGGCACCACAAGCGTCTGAGGTGGCGTCATGTCCTCGTGTCCCGCGCAGAACGGGCATGCCTCCAGCTCGTCCTCCGTCGGCGGCTCGAGCACTTGCCGGCTAGCGCCGGGACGCTTCGCCCGGCCGGGAGCGATCACGGCCACACGGCCCGACTCGGGATCGCGGCGAAGCTCGCCGCTCAGGTCTTCCCGTCCGCCCTGTCGAGGAAGGGGCGGATCAGGTCGATCGGGGCTGGGAAAACGATCGTGGTCGACTGCGAGGCGCCGAGCTCGAGCAGTGTCTGTAGGTAGCGGAGCTGCAAGGCCACCGGCTGCTCGCTGATCACGACGGCTGCATCTTTCAGCCGTTCCGCGGCCTGGAACTCGCCCTCAGAGTTGATGATCTTCGCCCGCCGCTCTCGCTCGGCCTCCGCCTGCCGTGCCATCGCGCGCTGCATCGAGGACGGGATTTCGACGTCCTTGACCTCGACGATCGAGACCTTGATGCCCCAGGGCGCGGTCGACTCGTCGATGATCCCCTGCAGGATGCTGTTGATCTTCTCCCGTTCCGAGAGCAACTCGTCGAGCACGTGCTGCCCGAGGACGGATCTGAGGGTCGTCTGTGCGATCTGAGAGGTCGCGACCATGAAGTTCTCGATCTGAACGATCGCTGCCTTCGGATCGACAATCCGGAAGTACGACACCGCATTGACCCGCACCGGGACGTTGTCCTTGGTGATGACCTCCTGGGGAGGAATGGTCAGCGTGATCGTGCGGAGGTCGACCTTGACCATGCGGTCGACGATCGGGATCAGGAGGAACAGACCTGGACCTTTTGGGTTCGGCAGGAGCCGGCCGAGCCGGAAGACGATCCCCCGCTCGTACTCGCGAGCGACCTTGATCGCCGAGAAGAGGAACAGCACGAGCAGAAGGAAGAGGACGGCGATGATGATGATCGCTGCGTTCATCGGGCGATTCTACGTTCCCTCGGGCCGCACCGTCAGAACGAGGCCGTCGAGTGACTCGACCCGCACGCGCTCTCCGGGCCGCAGCGCCTCGCCGTTGTCTGTCCGCGCCTGCCACAGCTCACCGTTGACATAGACGAGGCCGTTGAGGCGAACCTCGCCGACCGAGCCCGCAATCTTTCCCGGGTCGACCTCGACCGGGCTCCGACGAACGCGCCACGCCTTCCCGACGGCGAAGGCCCAGAGTGCTCCGAGCCCAACCGCGACACCGATCACCAGCGGTTTCGACGTGTGGTAAGGCGACGGGGCGTTCTGGAAGAGCATGATCGAGCCGATCGCCAGGCAAACCAGGCCTGCGATCGTGAGCGCGCCGTGACTGGTGACGTGGAGGTCCGCAACCAGCAAGCCGACCCCGAGCAGCAGCAGAAGCAGACCCGCCCAGCTGACTGGAAGGACCGAGAAGCCGAACAGCGCCGTGACGAGGGAGACGGCGCCGAGCGCACCGGGTAGGACGACGCCCGGGTGGAAGATCTCGTAGCCGATCCCGGCGATGCCGGCCAGGAAGAGCAGCGAGATGATGTTGGGGTCGATCAACGTGTTCAGCAGCCGGGTGAAGAAGCCAGGCGAGACGTTGTCGATCTGCGCACCGCCCAGGTGGAGAACGAACCCCTTCGGCTTCGTCTTGACACCGTCCAACTGCCGAAGCAGGGCAGGCAGGTTCGGGGCGATCACGTCGATCACATGCTGTTGGAGCGCGTCAGGCGCGGCGAGGCTCGCCGCCTTGCGCACCGCACGCTCCGGGAATCTCCAGTCGCGGCCGTGGCTCTTCGCGAGCGCGATGATCGAGGCCGCTGCGTCGTTGACGACTTTCCGCCGCAGGTCCTTGCCGAGGTTGTTCCCGCTCGAGTCGATCGGGGTCGAGGCCCCGATGTTCGTCTGCGGGGCCATCGCCAGGATGTCTCCCGCCTCGGCGATCCAGAGGCCCGCTGACCCGGCGCGCGCCCCGTCGGGCGCGACGTAGACGATCACGGGGATCGGAGACGCGAGCTCCTTCTGGTAGATCTTGCGCATCGAGGTCGACAGCCCGCCAGGCGTGTCGAGCACGATTACCGCCGCCGCATAGCCATCGTTCTTGGCGCGGCTGAGCTGATGATTGACCCAGCCCTGGGTGACCGGGTTCACCTCGAGATCGGGCGCAAAGTGAATCGCAAGGACCTTCGGCGTCCCGGCGCCGGCCGGAGAGGCCAGCGCCAAGAGCGCACCGAGGAGCAAAAGTCCCCGCAAAATGGCCCTCTTCAACTCGTAAAAATTCTATCAGGGGAGGGCCGCCACCCTTGAGGACGAAGGCTCGCCCAGGCACCTTGTATGGAAGGTCGCCGTCGCCCATGAGGCTCTTACTCGCCGCAGCCGCCGCATTCCTCGTCGCGCCCGCAACAGCGGCGACGGCCGCGTCGCTGACCATGCGAGAGGTGCCGCTGCACGGCCAGCGGACGCTTGCCGGGTCGACGACGCAGCCCTTCGACATGGTCGGGTTGCACTGGCGCGGGCCGGGCTCTGTCAAGTTTCGGACGCGCTCCGTCTCAGGTGGCTGGAGCGCCTGGCGCCGGGCTGCTCCCGAGGCTGAGGATCTGCCGAACGTCGACAGCTCGGAGGCGAGAGCAATGCGCGGGTGGCGGCTCGGTAACCCGTACTGGACGGGGGCGTCCGATCGGATCTCGTATCGCTTGCAGGGCCGGGTGGAACGACTGCGTGCCTACTTCGTCAGAAGCTCGGAAGAGCTCGTCCCGCCGCGCCGTCTCTCCATCGCCAACTCACCGCCGCTGCTGTCGCGCCTGTCGTGGGGTGCAAACGAGGCGATCCGGCGGGGGCCGGTCCAGTACGCGCCAAGCGTCCAGTTCGCGGTCGTGCACCATACTGCCGGCTCCAACTCGTACACCGCCGCGCAGTCGGCGGCCATCGTGCGTGGGATCGAGATCTACCACGTGCAGGGCAACGGCTGGAACGACATTGGCTACAACTTTCTGATCGACAAGTACGGCCAGGTCTTCGAAGGCCGGTACGGCGGGGTCGACAAGAACGTGATCGGCGCTCACGCCGAGGGGTTCAACGCCGGCTCCACCGGCATCGCGCTGATCGGGACGTACGGATCGGCGGCGCCGCCCGCAGCGGCGCTTACAGCCTTGGCCAAGCTGATCGCCTGGCGGCTCGATGTCGCGCATGTCGATCCGGTCTCGACCCTGTCTTGGATCTCCGGGGGCAATGCGCGCTTTCCCCAGGGGATACCCGTGGCGCTGCGGGCCGTCGTCGGACATCGCGACACCGGCTTCACGGACTGCCCGGGGAATGCGCTCTACGCTCAGCTGGGAGCGATCGCCCGGCAGGCTGCGGCGACCGGATTGCCGAAGCTGTACGCGCCGTCCGTGACCGGAGCCCTCGGCGGCCCGGTGCGATTTCAGGCGCAGCTGACGCAGGCGCTTCCCTGGACGGTGACGGTGACGGACGCCGCCGGGAATCCCGCTGCAACCGGGACGGGCACGAGCCAGGCCGTCGACTGGACCTGGGATGCCTCGACCGCCCAGCCCGGCCTCTACAGCTGGACGATCTCGGCCGGGGACGGTGTGCGGCCGGCGACCGGGACCGTGGGCGCCAAGCCGGTTGCGCTCGCGCTCAAGTCTGTTACGGCCACGCCTCGAACCATCAGTCCGAACGGCGACGGCCAGAGCGACTCGAGCACCGTCACCTTCACGCTCAGTGCCGCGGCCACGGTGACGGCGACGCTCTTGGCGCCCGACGGCCACCAGCTTTCCACGCTGTTTGTGGAACCACGGCAGGCCGGTAAACAGTCCTTCAAGTTCGCACCGTCAGGGGTCCCCGATGGCCGTTACCAGATCATGCTCAGCGCGACCGACGGCATGGCGACCGTCTCTGCGGCTGTCGCGGTTCTCGTCGACACGACCGTCCGCGGGTTCGCTTTGAGCTCCCCGGCGATCTCGCCCAACGGGGACGGCGTGCTCGACGATCTCACCATCAGCTACGAGCTGATGCAGCCTGCGAGCGTCCGACTCGACGTTGCGCAAGCCGGCGCGACGGTCGCGTCGGTGTACGCCGGCGATCTCCAACCCGGACGGCAGAGCGTGAGCTGGAACGGCGGAGGAACGAGAGACGGGAGATACGCGGCTGTCCTGACGGCGACGAACAGCATCGGCACGATCACGTACACGCTGCCGTTTCGCATCGACACAACGCCGCCCCGGCTGCGGGTGATCTCGTTCCGGCACCTACGGTTTAGGGTCAGTGAGACAGCCGTGATTCGGCTGACGGTGAACGGTCGGCTGATCGTGCGGACAGTTCGTGCCGGAGCGTTCTCGTTTCGCATCGCAGGCGTGCGCACAGTGCGCATCTCTGCCCGTGACGCGGCCGGGAACGTCAGCCGGACGCTGCGGTACGGCTGACCCAGCGGTCGTAGGCGCCTTCGAGGCGGGTGAGCACCGAGGCCAGGAGAACGGCCCGGTCCACCCGCCGGCCGAGCTCGAGCAGGAGCGAGGTGGGCTCGGTCTGCGTCTCAGCCGGAAGCTCCTCGCGAGTCTGGTTCGCATTGAGCCCGATCCCCAGGACGACGCTTCCCTCACTGGCCTCCGCCAGGATCCCGGCCACCTTGCGGCCGCCGAGGAGGACGTCGTTGGGGAGCTTGATCGTCGGCTCGAGGCCGGTAACCTCGGCGATCGCCCCGGCCACCGCTTCGCCGGCAACGAGCGAGAGCTCCGGGAGGCGGGGCGGCGCGACCTGCGGACGCAGGAGGATGGACACCAAGACGCTCGTGCGCGCCGGCGCGTGCCAGCTGCGACCGAGACGCCCGCGCCCCTCGGTCTGCTCTTCGGCGACGGCAACAGTTCCCTCCTCGTCTTCAGGCTGCAGCAGCCGCTGCGTCGAGGGACATCGCTCCACGTAGCGATACGTGTGACCGAATCGGCCCCGCAGCAGCGGCTGGACCTCGTCTGGGGCCAGTGAGTCGGCCACGCTCCTAGACTAGAGCGCGAATATGCAACTGCCGCGGAGCCGCCGCCGTCCAATCCATCAGTCCTTCCGTTCGGAGGGGCAGCTTGCGTATGGAAGGCTGAGCGATCCGATTCTCGTGAAACGGGCAAAGGACGGCGACGTGCAGGCCCTCGAGGCTCTGTGCGGGCGGCACGCCCCGCGTGTCGAGAAGCTCGCCGCGCATCTCCTCCGCGACCCCGAGGACGCACGCGACGCTTCGCAAGAGGCGTTGGCCAAGCTCTGCACACGGATCGGGCAGTTTCGCGGTGAGTCCCAGTTCAGTACCTGGTTGCACCGGCTGACGATCAATGCTTGTCGGGACGTGGCCAACCGCCAGCGCACGAGGGCCTGCGAGCCTTTGCTGGAGGACCGGCGCGCGGCGGACGATGCGGATCCGGTTCGAGAGGCTGACCGCGCCGAGCTGCGCGGCGAGCTGAATCGCTGCCTCGCCGAGCTCGCACCCGAGCAGGCACGCGTCGTTGTCCTGAAGGATGCGCTCGGACTGTCGTTCGAAGAGATCTCGGCCGCTTCGGGGATGCCCGTCGGGACGGCGAAGTGTTATGCCCACCGTGCCCGCAACCGGTTGCGCGACAAACTCTCGGACGTCGCGTGACGATTGCGCCGGCGCCTCCGTTCGGCCGTGAGGCAATCGAGGGGATCCTGCCGCACCGCGAGCCGTTCCTGCTCATCGACGAGGTGCTCGAGCTGACTCCGGGTGCGGGCGCCGTCGCGCGCAAGACGGTTCGCGTAGACGAGTGGTATCTGCGCGGGCACTTTCCCGACCGCCCGGTGATGCCGGGCGTCCTGATCGTCGAGGCGCTGGCGCAGACCGGGGCGGTCGCCGTGCTGAGCGAGGAGGTCAACCGCGGCCGGCTGGCGCTCTTTGCCGGCATCGACGACTGCCGATTCAAGCGCATCGTCGAGCCTGGGGACGTGCTCGACCTGCGCTGCGAGCTCGACCGCGTTCGTGGCCCGATCGGCCGCGGCAGGGCCGAGGCCCGGGTCGACGGCGAGCTGGCCTGTCGGGCTACCTTGACCTTCGCGGTGGAGCAGACGTGATCGGCAGAGCGGACGGCCCCCGGGTCTCGATCACGGGGTTGGGCGTCTACGCTCCCGAACGGGTGCTCACGAACGACGAGCTCTCGACGATCGTCGACACGACAGACGAGTGGATCATGGAGCGCACCGGGATTCGCGAGCGACGCATCGCGGCGCCGGAGGAGGCGCTCACCGACCTGGCGCTGCCGGCCGCCAGAGCCGCCCTCGACGAGGCAGGGATAGGAGCGGATCGGATCGATCTGCTGCTGTGCGCGACCGTGACGCCGGACATGATGTTTCCCACGTCGAGCGCGCTCCTCGCGGACATGCTGGGTTCCCCGAAGGCCGCGGCGTACGACTTGCTTGCCGGCTGTACGGGGTTTGTCTATGGCCTGGCTCAGGCCTACGCGATGGTTGCGGCCGGGCTTGCCGAGCGGGCGCTGGTGGTCGGCGGTGACATTCTCTCCCGGATACTTGACTGGACCGACCGCTCGACGCTCGTGCTCTTCGGCGATGGCGCCGGCGCGGTCGTCCTGGAAAGGGTCGACAGCGGCGGTTTCCTCGGCTTCGAGCTCGGAGCCGACGGCGGCGGTGGCATCCATCTCTCCCTTCCGGGGAGTGGCTCTCGGCTTCTCGACGATGCGAGCGCCAACGGCTTCGTCCACATGAACGGGCGGGAGGTCTTCAAGTTCGCAACGCGTGTGCTCGTCTCGTCCGCTCAGGAGCTGCTGGAGGAATGTGGTGTCGCCGTCGAGAACGTCGACGTCTACGTCCCGCATCAGGCAAATGTCCGCATCATGTTGCACGCTCAGCAAAAGCTCGGCATCCCAAGGGAGAAAATGGTCGTTAACGTTGACCGGTTCGGCAATACCTCCTCAGGCTCGATCCCGCTGGCCTTGGCCGATGCGCGGACGGAGGGGCAGTTGAAGAAGGGAGATCTGGTGTTGATGACGGGCATGGGAGCAGGGCTCACATGGGGCTCGGCGCTGCTCGAGTGGACGCTGTGAAGAACGGCCTAGTCGCTTTCTGCTTCCCGGGACAGGGCTCGCTGGCCACTGGTATGGGCCGCGAGATGGCTGCCGCAGTGCCCGAGGCCATGGATGTCTTCGAGCGTGCCAGCGTGGCTGCCGGCCTCGACCTGAGACAGCTTTGCTTCGAGGGCTCCGAGGAGGAACTGGTCGAGACCGAGGTGCAGCAGCCGGCGCTCGTCGCGACGAGTCTGGCCGTCCTCGCGGCGATTCGTGCGCGGGGCATCAAGCCCGACTTTGTGGTCGGCCATTCGGTCGGAGAGTTCGCCGCGCTCGCCGCCGCCGGGGCGCTCAAGGTCGAAGAGGCGATCGGGCTGGTGCGCGAGCGGGGACTCGCCATGGCCGAGGCCGCTCGGAACAACCCAGGCTCGATGGCTGCGATCCTCGGTCTCGACGACGAGGTCGTCGAACGGATCTGCCGCAGGATCGTGAACGTGTGGCCGGCCAACTACAACTGTCCGGGACAGATCGTGGTCTCCGGCGAAAACCACGCCGTCGAGCAAGCATGCGAGGACGCGGAGGGAGAAGGTGCCCGCCGTGCGGTCAAGCTGCGTGTGTCCGGTGCCTTCCACAGCCCATTGGTCGCTCGCGCCGCCGACCGGCTGCGTCCGGCGCTCGAACGCGTGAAGTTCGCGGAGCCCACGGCACCGTTCATGTCGACCGTGACGGCGAGGATCGAGAATGCGAAGCGGATGGGCCCACTCCTCGTCGACCAGCTGACGGCGCCCGTTCGCTTCACCCAGGCCGCGCAGTCGTTGCTGCGTGAGGGCGTGCAGACGTTCGTCGAGGTCGGTCCCGGCAACGTGCTTTCGGGGCTGGTCAAGCGAATCGACCGCAACGCCAACACGATCTCGGTCTCGACTCCTGAGGGCCTGCAGAAGCTCGAGGAGACGCTCGCCTCTGCCTCGTGAGCGGCCGAACCGCTGACGGGTTTGCCTCACTGGAGGGGAAGACGGCGCTCGTCACCGGCGGCTCGCGAGGGATCGGTCGAGCGATCGCGCTCGAGCTCGCCGCAGCCGGCGCGCAGGTAACCCTCAGCTATCGCTCCGGCCAGGAGGAGGCCGACGAGGTGGCGCGCGAGGCCGGCGCGGTGGCCGTTCAGGCCGACGTCTCCGATCCGGACGCGGCCAGGCGTCTCGTCGACCAGGCCGGGGAGCTCGACATCCTCGTCAACAATGCGGGGCTGACCCGGGACGGCCTGCTCGCCCGCATGTCCGATGAGGACTGGCACGACGTGATCGAGACCAATCTCGGCGGCGTGTTTCACACCTGCCGGGCGGCGGTGCGCGGGATGATGAAGCGTCGCTCCGGGTCGATCGTGAACGTGTCGAGCATCGTCGGCGTACACGGCAATCCCGGGCAGACGAACTACGCCGCCTCGAAAGCAGGCATCATCGGTTTCACGAAGGCCCTGGCCCGTGAGCTCGGCACGCGCGGCGTCCGGGCCAACGTGATCGCGCCCGGGTACATCGATACGCGACTAACCGAGGTGATCGCCGGGGAGATGAAAGAGCTGATGCTTGCGAATACACCACTGGGCCGCTTCGGGAAGCCGGAGGAGATTGCCGGCGCGGTACGGTTCCTGTGTTCGGACGAGGCGGCGTTCATCACTGGGGACGTGCTGCTCGTCGACGGGGGACTGGGGATGTGAGGTGCCGATGAGCGGAGCGACAATGAATGGTCACAAGCGGGTGGTCATCACCGGGCTGGGCGCGGTCACGCCCCTGGGCAACGACGTGGAGTCCTCCTGGCGCGACCTCATCGCCGGAAAGTCCGGTGCCGGGCCGATCACGCACTTTGATTCGAGCGGGTACTTCGTCAACTTCGCGTGCGAGCTGAAGGACTTCGATCCGTTCAACTGGATCGAGCGTAAGCAGGCGCGCCGAATGGATCGCTTCGCTCAGATCATCCTTGCTGCTGCCCGTCAGGCCGAGGTGGATTCAGGTGTGGACATCGCGGCGGAGGCCGACCGCGTGGGGGCCTCGATCGCGACGGGGATCGGCGGCATCAAGTCATTCCAGGACTGCTACGACACGCTCCTCGAGCGCGGCCCTGATCGCGTCAACCCCTTCGCTATCCCGTGCATCATCCCGAACATGGGCGCCGGCTGGGTTTCGATGGAGCTCGGCACCCGCGGGCCGCTCTCGTCGGAGTGCACCGCCTGCGCAGCTTCGAACATGGCAATCGGGCAGGGTCTGGACGACATCCGGCTCGGACGGGCCGACGTGATGTTCTGCGGCGGGACGGAGTCCGCGATCAATCAGGTCGGCATCGCGGGGTTCGGTGCAATGCGCGCGCTCTCGCGGCGCAACGACGATCCCGAGCGCGCCAGCCGGCCGTTCGACGCCGAGCGCGACGGCTTCGTGATGGGGGAGGCCGGGGCGGTGCTCGTCCTCGAGGAGCTCGAGCGAGCACGAGCGCGCGGGGCGAAGATCTACGCCGAGGTCGCCGGATACGGCCTGTCGTCCGACGCAAAGCACGTGACCGAGCCGGATCCCACGGGAGAGAACCCTGCTCGGGCAATGACGAACGCCTTCGCCGACGCCGGTATCGAACCAGGCGAGATCGACTACGTCAACGCGCACGGCACCTCGACCCCACTCGGCGACGCGGCCGAGACACGCGTGATCAAGAAGGCGCTCGGCGAGGAGAACGCGCGGAAGACTCCGGTGTCGTCCACCAAGGGCGCAACCGGGCACTGCCTCGGTGCCGCGGGCGCGGTCGAGGCGATCTTTTCGACGCTGGCGATTCGTGACGGAAAGCTGCCGCCGACGATCAACCAGGAGATTCCGGATCCGGATTGCGATCTGGACTACATCCCCAACGAAGCGCGCGACGCAGATGTTCGCGTCATTGTGTCGAACTCGTTCGGGTTCGGCGGGCACAACGCCTCGATCGTTCTCACGCGCTTCGAAGACTGAGCTCCCGTCACGCTGCGGCTAGAGTCGCCTCATGGCGACGGAGCGGTGGGCGACGTTCGACTGCTACGGGACGCTGATCGACTGGAACGGTGGCATCCGGCGTGAGCTCGCGCGGGTCTTCGGCGAGGAGCAGGCAGACGCGCAGCTCGAGCGCTACCACGAGCTCGAGCCCGCCCTCCAGGCCGGCGGTCAGCATTCGTATCGGGAGGTGATGCACGAGGCAATGCGCGAGCTCGGAGCTCCGGAAGAGGAGGCGCACGCCCTTGGCGATGCGCTCCCGTCTTGGCAGCCCTTTCCAGAGGTTCCCTCCGCGCTCGAGGGGGCGAGGGGGCGCGGCTGGAAGCTCGCGATCCTCTCCAACAGCGACGATGACCTGATTACCTCGTCGATCAGGCGGATCGGTGTCGAGTTCGAGCATACGATCGTCGCGTCCCGGATTGGCTCGTACAAGCCGGGGCATCGCCACTGGAGCCGCTTCTTCGAGGAGACAGGGGCCTCGCGCGACGGCCACGTTCACGTTGCGCAGAGCCACTTCCACGACATCGCCCCGGCAAGCGAGCTCGGGCTGCGCTCGATCTGGATCAACCGTTACTCCGAGCGCCACGAGCCGCCGCCGACCCGTGAGCTTCCCGACCTGGCCCGGCTACCGGAGACACTTGATGAGCTCGTCCCGGCCTGAGGACTTCCACTTCCGTCAGGGAGCGCAGGGCGACCTCGAAATCGCTGCAGCGCTCGTGTGTGCGGAGGAGAAGGACGTCCGCGGACGTTCGCAGTCGGGACCTGAGGAGATGGCCGACTTCTGGCGGCGCGGTGACTTCGGTGCCGGCACGTGGATTGTCGAAACCGCTGAGCGGGCGCCCGCCGGATTCGTGGTGAGCATGCATCGCGACGACAGGACCGACTGCTGGGCGGCGGTACATCCGCAGTTCCGGGCTCGGGGCCTGTCGGCGGCGTTGCTGGCGAGGGTTGAAGAGCGAGCGCGAGAGCGCGGCTCCCGGACCCTCACAACCGGGATGCTCGCCGAGAACGAGGCTGCGCGCACCCTCTTGGAGCGGCTGGGCTTTTCCGAGACGCGCCACTTCTACCACATGCAAATCGTGTTTGATCGACCGCCTGAGGCGCCGGTCTGGCCGGCAGGAATCCAGCCGACGACATTTCGTCGCGAGGACGCTCGCGCGTTTCACGCCGCGCTGGGTGAAGCGTTCGAGGAGGAGTGGGGGTTTGTGTCTTTGCCCTTCGAGGAGTGGGAGCGGACTCGTCTCGAGGATCCCGAGACAGACACGTCGCTCTGGTTCGTCGCACGCGATCAGAATGAGATCGCCGCTGTCGCCCGCTGCGATCCGAGGAAATACGGCGGCGGCTGGATCGGCGCCCTAGGTGTGCGCGAGCGGTGGCGTAAACGTGGCATCGGGCTAGCGCTCCTCCAGCATGCGTTCGTCGAGTTTCACGAGCGCGGCGAGCCTCATGTCGGCCTCGGTGTCGACGCCGACAATCCGACGGGTGCGGCGCATCTCTACGAGAAGGCGGGAATGCGAATACTGACGGAAGACATCGTCTTCCAAAAGAAGCTCGCATGAGCCGGCTGCGCGCAAGGTGCCCCGATTGCAGGACCTATACGGCAGTCGCCCTCGACGGCGACTACGAGTGTCACTCGTGCGGCCGTGTCTTCCGGTCCGGGCTCGTGCGGGTGCCCCAGGCCTGGGGCGAGGGCGGCGAGGCGATGGCCGAGGCGGCCTGGCTCGAGCTGCCCTATCCGGAAGCTGCCGTCGTCGAGGCAGAGTCACTCGAGGAGCAAAGTCTTGCGCTCGCGGCCGATCTTCCCGGGCGTCCTCTCGTTCTCGGCGGGTGTTGCTGCGCACACGTCGGGGCGGTCGAAGGGCTGGCAGCCCGCCAGGAGCGTCTCTCGGTGGTCTGGCTCGACGCCCACGGTGACCTCAATACCGTCAAGAGCTCGCCTTCGGGGAACCTGTGGGCGACGCCGTTGCGGCTTCTGATCGACTCGGGAGCGGTTGAGGCCGAGGATGTCGTCCTCGTCGGCGCCCGTAGTCTCGACCCACCCGAAGAGGAGTTCATCCGGGCGAGCGGTGTTCGGATGGGAGAGGAGGGCCTCGAGCCGGCACTGGCAGGCACCCGCTCGACGTACGTCGCTTTCGACGTGGACGTGCTGGAGCCCAGCGAGCTCTCCGTCTTCGTCCCTGAGCCGGGCGGGCTGTCCCTCGCTGCTGCGGAGCGGTTCCTACGCGAGATCCCACGCCGCACAGAGGTCCTCGGGGCCGGGTTCAGCGGCGCGAGCTTCGAGCCTTCGAATGCCGAACCGCTTGCGAAACTGGCGGCCGCACTCGGGATGTAGCAGCGCCTCTTGGCATTGTCGTAACCGCTACCGCTCCGCGCCAGTCTAAACTCGCGGTTCATGTCCTCCCGGATCGATGTCTCCATCGAGCACCGCAACGCCCCAGAGCCGCCGGGAAAGAAACATCCGAACACGTGTCCCGAGTGCGATTCGCACTACCGGGACGACGAGCTCGAGTCGGCGCTCTGGGTTTGCTCGCACTGTGGCCACCACTTCCCGATGCGCGCGCGTTCCCGCATCGCTTCTCTTGCCGACGAGGGCTCGTTCGTCGAGGAAGCCGCTGACCTCCGCTCCGAGGATCCACTCGACTTCTTCGACCTCCGCCCGTACACCGAACGACTTGCGGAGGCCGAGATGAAGACAGGTCTCGGTGAGGCGATGGTCATCGGCCAGGCGGCCGTGGGAGGGAACGCTTGTGAGCTCGCGGTCATGGACTTCTCGTTCATGGGCGGCTCGATGGGCAGCGTCGTCGGCGAGAAGTTCTCGCGAGCGTGTGACAGTGCGGCACAGCGTGGTGTGCCGCTCGTCTCGATCACGGCCTCGGGTGGCGCGCGGATGCAGGAGGGGATTCTCTCGTTGATGCAGCTGCCAAAGACCGTCTGCGCCGTCGAGGATCTGCACGACTCGGGTCAGGCGATGCTCAGTGTGATGACGCACCCGACAACGGCGGGTGTTCTGGCGAGCTTCGCGAGCCTCGGCGATGTGATCGTCGCGGAACCCGGTGCGCTGCTGGCATTCACAGGCCCCCGCGTCGTGCAGCAAACCACCCGCGAGAAGCTGCCCGAGGATTTCGGTCTCGCTGAGCAAAACCTGCGCTTCGGGCACATCGACGCCATCCTGCCGCGACCCGAGTTGAAGCCATACGTCGCGCGCTTTCTGCGGCTCTTTTCTCGTAATGGCGACTGACCACGAGCTCCGCCTGCGCGAGCGATTGACGCGTCTCCGTAACGTCAACTTGCTCGGCGGCGCGAAGCTCTCGGGCGAGCTGGAGAAGCTGCAGCGGCAGCTCGATCGCCTTCAGGCTGGGCCCACAGACGAAGAGATCTGGCGTTCCGTCGAGCTCGCACGGCATCAGGACCGGCCCTACACCCTCGACTACGTCGCTCGCCTTTTCGAGGACTGGGTCGAGCTCCACGGGGACCGGGGTCGAGCTGACGACGCGGCGCTCGTGATTGGGATCGGACGGTTCGCCGATCGCACCGTGGCGCTCGTCGGCAACCAGAAGGGCCGCGATATCAAGGAGCGGACACACCGAAACTTCGGCATGGCGTATCCGGAGGGCTACCGTAAGGCGATTCGGCTGATGGAGCTCGCGGAGCTGCACCACTTCCCGCTGATCAGCCTCGTCGACATTCCCGGCGCTTACCCGGGGGTGGCGGCGGAACAGCACGGCCAAGGCGGTGCGATTGCGCACTCGCAGGCTCACATGGCGCGGCTCGGCGTCCCGATCGTCGCCTGTGTGATCGGAGAGGGAGGCTCGGGAGGCGCGATTGCGACTGCGCTTGCCGATCGGGTCCTGATGCAGGAGAACGCGATCTACACCGTCATCTCTCCCGAGGGCTGCGCCGCGATTCTGTGGCGAGATGCCGGGGAGGCCAAGAAGGCGGCCGCGGCCTTCAAGCCCGACGCAGTGCACTGTCTGGAACTCGGCGTCATCGATGCCATCGTCCCTGAGCCGGAAGGTGGTGCACAGACCGACCCGGACGGGGCGGCCAAGCTGTTGGGCGAGTCCTTGCAGGAAGCGCTGGAAGAGCTCGAATCAGCCTCGCCGGACGAGCTCAAGCGCAGGCGTCGAGCCAGATTCCGCTCTCTCGGCGTTTACGCCTGAGTCAACGCGGCGACACTGTGGAAAGATCGAAGCTTCGCCTAGCTTTGCCTAGATTCGTGGCCAACAGGGCCGACCGCTCTCCACAACATCCACAGTCTTTTCCCCGGTTTCGAAACGACTTCGGGCCGGAAATCCGGCCCGAAGAGTCGACCCCCCGTTGGGTAGTGAAGCTTTTCGTCTTCAAGCTAACCGACTTTGAAGTCGTCTTATTGCCGGATCACGAGGGGTTGAAACACGGCTAAGGACGGGTACCTCCTGGCCGTGCGACCGGTCTGGAGCGGCACGATCTCCTTCGGCGTTGCTGGAATCGGTCGAGCGCACGAAGAAGCAGCGGCGCGTGACCAAGGGCTCACGCGATAAAAAGGCTTTCGTGAGCGCCAAGCGCCTCGCCGAGTACGAGAAGAAGCGAGACCCCAAGAAGACGCCGGAGCCCTTCCGAGGTCGCTCGCGGCCGAAGGGCGAGCCCATCTTCGTCGTTCAGCGGCACGCTGCTCGCAGCCTTCATTACGACTTCCGCCTCGAGCGCGACGGCGTCCTGCTGAGCTGGGCGGTGCCGAAGGGCGTCCCCCTCGAGCCCGGGGAGCAGCACCTTGCCGTTCACGTTGAGGACCATCCGCTCGAGTACGCGACCTTCGAGGGTGAGATCCCGAAGGGCGAGTACGGCGCCGGGACGGTGGAGATCTGGGACACGGGCACCTACGAGCTGCTCGAGGAGAAGAAGAACGGCGGGCTCACCGTGCTTCTTCACGGCGGACGTCTGAACGGCACGTGGGCCCTCGTCCCAGCCCATCTCAGCGGTGACGAGAAGAACTGGTTGATCCTCCGCAAGCGCGACGAGACCGCGGTCGAGCCCAGACCTGCGGCCCGCTTCTATCAGCCGATGCTCGCGACCCTCACCGACACGATTCCGCGCGGCTCCGGCTGGGTGTTCGAGGTGAAATGGGACGGGTACCGGGCCGTCGCGACCGTCGCCGGAGGCGACGCAAGGCTCACGAGTCGCAACGGCAACGATCTGACAGCGCGGTTCAGCGACGTCGCGCGCGAGATCGCCAGGGCCGTGAAGACGCCGTCGTGTGTTCTCGACGGCGAGGTGTGCGCCCTCGACGACTCTGGTCGCTCCAGCTTCTCGGCGATGCAGCAGCGGAAGCCGGGGACGCCGATCGTCTATTACGTGTTCGACCTGCTCGAGGTGGAAGGCGAGCCACTCGTGGATCTGCCCTTGGTCGAGCGACGCAAGCGACTCGCGCAGCTTCTGGATCGACGCAACAAGACCGTTCGCCTCTCGGAGCCCTTCGATGACGGCGCCGCGTTGTTCCGGGCCGCACAACAGCAGGAGCTCGAAGGGATCGTCGCCAAACGGCTCGACTCTCGGTACGCGCAGGGGAAGCGCACGCGCGACTGGTTGAAGCTCAAGACGCACGGTGAGCAGGAGTTCGTCGTGGCGGGCTACACGAAGGGGACTGGGAGGCGCGCCTCGAGCTTCGGTTCGCTCGTGCTCGGTTACTACCGCGGCGGCGAGCTCGTCTACGCGGGGAACGTCGGGACGGGCTTCGACAGCAAGGAGATCGAGAAGCTGCTCGACTTGCTTCGTCCGCTCAAACGGCCGACGGCGCCCTTTCGCGACGTCCCGAAGATGCCCAAGGTGCGCAAGAGCGACGTGATCTGGGTCGAGCCGAAGCTCGTGGTCGAGGTCGAGTTCGCAGAGTGGACGCACGACGGGCGGCTACGCGCCCCGTCGTACACGGGATTACGGGAGGACAAGCCGGCCGAGGACGTCAGGCGCGAGGAGCCGATCGCGGACCGGATCAAGAAGGGCTCGCGCGAGCTCAAGCTCTCGAATCTGGACAAGGTCTTCTTCCCCGTCGAAGGGATCAGGAAGGGCGACCTGCTGGAGTACTATCGGGCGGTCGCGCCCACGGTCCTCCCGCATCTGCGGGAGCGGCCCTTCACGATGGTGCGCTGGCCCGACGGCATCGAAGGGGGTCACTTCTTTCAGAAGGATGCTCCCTCACACATGCCGGAGTGGATTCCGAGGTTTCGCACACAGGTCTCGACACGAGGGGCGCCGCGGCAGAAGAAGTGGGTCAATTTTCCCATCGTCAACGACGAGCTCGCGTTGCTCTGGATGGTGAACATGGGCTGCATCGACCTGAACGCCTGGTACTCGCGCATCGACAAGCCCGATAGGCCGGACTTCGTCCTCTTCGACCTCGATCCGGCGCCGGATGTCGGGATCGCCGAGACGGTGCAGGTTGCCCTCCTCGTCAAGCAGGCCCTTGATGCCTTCGGCCTCGTCGGTTTCCCGAAGACGTCGAGCGCCGAAGGGATGCATGTCCTCGTTCCGGTCGAGCGACGCTACACCTATCGGGACACGCGACAGTTCGCGGAGATCGTCGCCGGCGCGATCGCACGTACGCATCGGGGCCTCGCGACGACCGAGTGGACGAAATCCAAGCGATGCGGCGTCTTGATCGACGCGAACCAGAACGGCGAGGGCAAGACGATCGCGTCGGTGTACTCGGTGCGCCCCCGGCCCGGCGCGCCCGTGTCGACGCCGTTGCAGTGGAGCGAGGTGAACGCCAAGCTCGATCCCCTCTCGTTCACGATGACCGCCGTGCTGGAACGGGTCCACAAGCACGGAGATCTCTTCGAGGGAGTCCTCAAGACGAAGCAGCGGTTGACCAACGCGCTGAAGGGCTAAGCCGCCGCTTGCGGTGGCTTCATCAGAACGCCGACCTCAACCGGAAGCACCGACCTCGCGGAGTCGATTTGTGAGGAAGCGGCGTTCTGGCTCGCTTTGCGCCAGCTCGAGCGCGCGGCGGTACGCAGAGGCCGCCTCGTCAAGGCGCTCGAGCCGTCGCAGCAGGTCGGCGCGAGCCGCATGGAAGAGGTGGTAGCCGTCGAGAGGAAGGTCGGCCATCAGTTCGAGGCCACGCTCGTAACCGCTTGCCATCGCCACCGCCACGGCACGGTTCAATGCCACGACGGGGGAGCCGGTGGACTGCTCGAGCTCTCCGTAGAGCACGGCGATCTGCTCCCAGTCGGTCTCCTCGGGTGTAGCCGCTTCGGCGTGGAGAGCCGCGATCGCGGCTTGAAGCCGGTAGGGGCCACGGGTGTTCAACCTCAGTGCCCGCTCGAGGACTCGGAGGCCCTCGTCGATCCGTACGCGATTCCAGAGTGACCGGTCCTGCGATTCGAGCAGGATTAGCTCGCCCCTCGGCCCCGTGCGCGCGTCGCGGCGAGAGTCTTGCAGCAGCATCAAGGCGAGCAGGCCGAACACCTCCGCCTCGTCCGGCATCAACACGGCGAGCAACTTGGCCAGGCGGATGGCCTCGTCGCAGAGCTCGCGCCGCACGAGCTCGTCTCCGGCCGTCGCGGAGTAGCCCTCGTTGAAGACGAGATACAGCACGGCCAACACCGAGCGCACGCGCTCCGGCAGGAGATGGTCCGGTGGCACGCGGAAGGGGATGCCGGCGTCGCGGATCTTCCGCTTGGCGCGAACCAGCCGTTGCGCGAGGGTCGACTCGGGCAGAAGGAAGGCTCGAGCGACCTCGGCGGTCTGCAGCCCGCCGACCTCACGGAGTGTCAGGGCCACCTGCGCCTCAGGGCCGAGCGCGGGATGACAGCAGGTGAAGACAAGACTCAACCGTTCGTCGGGAATCGAGCTCATTTCGGCCTCTCCCTCGCCCCGCAGCGTCTCGAGTCGTGCGAGCAGCTCGGTCTTGCGCGCGAGCGTCTGGTCACGGCGAATCCGGTCGACCGCACTGTTCCGCGCGGTTGCGACGAGCCAGGCGCCGGGGTTGCGCGGTGCGCCGTCGACCGGCCAGCGCTCGACGGCGGTCGCGAATGCTTCCTGCACCGCGTCCTCGGCGAGGTCGAAATCACCGAGGACACGGATCAGGATCGAAAGGGTGCGTCCCCACTCCTCGCGGAAGAGGTCGCCGATCGCTACTGCGTCACGAGCGGCCGTATCTCCACCGAGCCTCTGGACACGAGCGGGACGCGCTGGGCGAGCTCGATCGCCTGGTCGAGGTCCTTGCAGTCCGCGAGGAAGTAGCCGCCGAGAAGCTCCTTGGTCTCGGTGAAGGGCCCATCGGACACCATCGTCTCGCTTCCTCGCACGCGGAGGACGCGCGCCTTGGACGCATCCTCCAGCTCGAGCCCGTCGGACGTAATGCCCTGCTCCTCCATCCAGCCGAACAGCTCGTTCCAGCGGGGCAGCTCCTGCTCACGTGCCTTCTGGGCATCCGCGGGTGAGAGCTTGCCCCAGGCCTCGACGTCGGTCTTGTCGTTGTTGAGCAGCAGCAGATACTTCATGACTCCTCCATGCGACCCGCTCGGATCTCGACCGCTCCCGTCGCGGCGCCGGGGATGCGTGCGGCCAGCTCCGCGGCCTCGTCGAGGCTGTCCACCTCGAGCAGATAGAAGCCGCCGAGCTGTTCCTTCGTCTCCGCGTACGGCCCGTCCGTGACGACCGTCTCGCCGTCACGCACGCGGACCGTAGTCGCGGTTCGAGTTGGCGCGAGCTCGGCGCCGTCCAGGATCTTCCCGTCGGCTGTCTCGGCGAAGGCCTGGTACCGCGCGTACATCGCGGTACGCTCCTCCTCGGAGGCGGACTCCCACCTCTGCTCCTCGCCGTAAATCAAGGCGATGACCTTCATAACTCCTCCATTCGTCGCTGACGAGAGTACGACGAACGGGAAGGCCCAGAATCGACAGCCGCGGCGGTGAGTCTTCGCAGAAACGTGAGCGCGCCGGCCTTGTCCAGCATCTCGTTGAGGTTGCCGCACTTCGGGCTCTGGACGCACGAGGGGCATCCGTCCGTGCATGGGCAGCCCTCGAGCATGCGTGCGGTGTCCTCCACCCAGCCTTCGAAGGATTCGAAGCCGCGTTCGGTGATGCCGACCCCACCGGGGTGGCCGTCGTAGATGAAGACGGTCGGCTCGTTCGTCTGGAAATGGATGTTCGTGGAGAGGCCGCCGATGTCCCAGCGATCGCACATCGCCCACAGCGGGAGCAGGGCGATCATCGAGTGCTCGGCTGCGTGGAGCGTTGACAGCAGCCGCGGCATCTGCTCGAGACCCTGTAGCTGCTCACGCTCCGGCACGTACCAGATTGCCTCGGTCTCGAAGCTCGTCTCGGGCAGGTCGAGCTCGACCGTCTCGAGCGTCGACTGATCACGCACTGATTTCTTCTGGTAGGCGACGACGCGCTCGGTCACCGAGATACGACCGAAGGAGAGCTCGAGGCCGCAACGCCGCTCGCTGCGGAGCGGTTCTTCGATCGCCGTGTTCGTCTCCTTCTTCGCCTGCGTGTAGTAGTCGCCTCGGTACGTCGTCACGACGGCGGCACGCGCCCTCAGGTCGAGCTCGTGGACGAGATAGCTCTCGCCGAGATGGAGGTAGACGGCCCCTTCGTGAACCGTCGAGTAGGCCCGCTCGCGCTCCACGGTTCCGAGCACCGTCCCGGTCTGGGCTTCGACGACCGCGAACGTGTCCGGCGTTGTGCTGCGCAGGCCGAACTGGGCGGCCGGATATTCACGCCCGGCCCACACGTAGCCGCTCTTCGTCTCCTTGAGCTCAGGGAGCTGCGCCGCGCGCAGGAGCGCTTCATCGCCGAGTGTCGCCCGATCATCGTCGTCGAGAGGTGCCTCGAACGCAGCGGCTCGAACATGGCCGTCGAGCACGCGTGGGTTTGCATGGTCGAGGATCGCGGCTTCCACACTGCGACCGAGCAGGGTCTCCGGCTCGCGCATGAAGTACTGGTCGAGGGCGTCTTGGCTCGCGACCAGGACCGCCAGTCCATGCCCCCGCCGTCCTGCACGTCCCCATTGCTGCCGCAATGACGCGACGGTTCCAGGGAAGCCGACCGAGATCGCACAGTCGAGGAGGCCGATATCGATGCCGAGCTCGAGCGCGTCGGTTGCGGAGACACCGAGGAGCTCACCCTCGACGAGACGGCGCTCGATCTCGCGCCGCTGTGCCGGGGTATAGCCGGCTCGGTACGGCGCGAGTCGCGCCCCGACCTCCGCGCCGACCCGCTCGACGGTGAACTTGTGGATGAGCTCGGCGGACTTCCGGCTCTTGGCGAAGCAGATCGTTCTCAACCCACGCGACACGAGCTGCGCCATCAGCAGCGCTGCGTCTCCGAGCGCGCTCGCTCGCAGACCGAGCTCCGGATCGATCAGCTCCGGATTCCAGAGCATGATGGTTCGCTCCGCCCTTGGGGCGGCATCGTCGTCCACAACCGCGGCGTCGATCCCCGCGAGCGCATGGGCGAGCTCCCCCGGATTGGCGATGGTCGCCGATGCGAGCAGGAACTGAGGGTCGGCGCCGTAGACGCGTGCGAGGCGACGCAACCGCCGCAGAACGTTGCCGACATGGGAGCCGAAAACGCCGCGGTATACGTGCGCTTCGTCCACCACGACATGACGAAGGTTGTGCAGGACGTCCGCCCAGCGGTCGTGATGAGGAAGGACGCCGACATGGAGCATGTCGGGATTCGTGAGGATCACGTTCGCCCATTTGCGAATCTGCCAGCGGCGATCGGTCGGCGTGTCCCCGTCGTAGATTGCGGCGCGCACATTCGGAGCGTTGAGCTCACGGAGTGCTCGGGCCTGATCCTGGGCAAGTGCCTTGGTCGGATAGAGGTACAGCGCCCGGTTCTTCGCGTCGTTCGCGATCGCATCGAGAACCGGGAGATTGAAGGCGAGCGACTTCCCGGACGCAGTTCCGGTCGCCAGAATCAGGTGCTGTCCGCGCGCAGCTGCGTCCCACGCGGCGCGCTGATGCGCGTACAGCTCGTCGAAAGGAAGCGTCGAGCGCAGACGTCCATTGAGCTCGTCGGGCAACGGGACCGTCCGCGGTTCGGCGGCGGGGAGGTCCTGGACGTGGGCGACCTCATCACCCTCTACGAGCCCGTCCCAGAGCGTCGTATCGACGGCCATGTGGCGATGGTAGCCCGGCCCCGCCGGGGTGCCTTCGGGCTCGGCGGAACTGGGGGACGGGGTGCGGCTAGGAGGCTGGGAGCACTTCCGCTAGCGCCCGCTCGTAGTGCGAGCGCGGGCGCGCGCCGATGAGTGTCGACCTCGGCTCGCCGTGGTCGAACAAGATCGCCGTCGGGATGGAGAGCACGTCATAGCGCGCAGCGTAGTCAGGGTGCTCGTCGATGTTCACCCGGACGAATTCGACGCGACCCTCGAGCTCGCTCGCGAGTTGTTCGAGGATCGGCTCGACCGCACGGCAAGGCCCGCACCAGGGCGCCCAGAAATCGACCACGACCGGCCCCTCGGCCTGAAGGACGTGTTGGTCGAAGGTGGCGTCCGTGACGTCGAGCACGCGCTCAGCGTAGCCAGACGTGCCCGGTTAGGCCACGACCAGGGACTGTCCCTTGACATGGCCTACCGGGTCGGCTGTGGATGAAAAGGCGCACATTCCTTACAGAGCCACGCCCGTCAAAGCCGGCCCCGGAGCGCTGCGAGCCGCAGCGCCGGCACCTTCCACATCGCCTCCGCGACGATCGCCTTCGACATCTTCGAGCCACCCGCCTCGCGGTCGGCGAACGTGATCGGCACCTCGACCACGCTGAAGCCGGCGAGCAGGGCGCGGTAGGTCGTCTCGATCTGGAAGGCATAGCCCTTGGACCGAACGGCGTCGAGGTCGATTGTCTCCAGAACGGGGCGCCGGTAGCACTTGAATCCGCCCGTCAGGTCGCGGACGCTCGTCCCCAGCACGAGGCGGGCGTAGAAGGAGCCTCCGGCCGACACGAACCTGCGCAGCAGGCCCCAGTTGCGGACGCCTCCCCCCGCGATGTACCGAGACCCCAGGACGACGTCCGCCCCGGCCTCGGCAGCGGCGATCAGGCGCGGAACGTCTGCCGGGTCGTGCGAGAAGTCGCAATCCATCTCCAGCACGAGCTCGGCGCCGTCGGCAAGAGCCCGGCGGAATCCAGCGAGGTACGCAGGCCCGAGCCCTTCCTTGTGCGGACGGTGGAGGACGCCGACATAGTCGAGCTCGGCCGCAAGACGGTCGGCTTGCTCGCCGGTCCCGTCCGGAGAGTTGTCGTCGATCACGAGCACCTGTACGTCTTTGTCACCGAGCGCACGCAGCATGGGCTCGAGGTTCTCGCGCTCGTTGTAGGTCGGGAGGCAGACGACGGCCCTGGGCACCTGCGTATATTCACTGCGGTGAGGACGAACCGCTCCTTGCAGCTGCACGAGGGCGTGCGGTCGGCCGAGCCCCTGCGTTGCTCGACGTGTCTCTCGAAGCCGTAGCCGTGGCTGGCGCTCTACCTCGCAACGTGGACGTGGCGGAGCAGCTCGAGCTCCTGGCCGATTTGCTCGAGCTCGAGGGAGAAGCGTCGTTTCGGGTGCTCGCCTACCGCCGGGCGGCGACGCGGATCCGGGAGACCGCCGGCTCGGTGGCCGAGCTCGCGCTCGCGGGCCGGGCGAAGGAGCTCCAGGGGATCGGCAAGACGATCGAGGAGAAGATCGTCCAGGTCGTCGAGGACGGCGAGATGCATGCGCTGACGAAGCGCAAGAATGTGATCCCGCCCGAGGTCGTCAGCTTCATGCGCCTCCCCGGTCTCGGCCCGAAGACCGCCGCTCGCATCTGGCGGGAGCTCAACGTGAGCACGATCGACGAGCTCAAGAGAGCCGCCGAGCAGGAGCAGCTGAGGACGCTCACCGGGCTCGGCGCCAAGACCGAGGAACGGGTCTTGAAGGCGCTGGCTGAGAAGAAGCAGGAACCATCCGATCGCCGTCTGCTCGGCGACGGGCTCGCTGCGCTGCTTGCTGTCGTCGCGGAGCTGCGCGAGCACCCGGCGGCGGTCAAGGTGTCCGAGGCGGGGAGCGCGCGGCGCCGCAAGGAGACCTTCCGAGACCTCGACATCATCGCGACGGCGACCGATCCTCAGGCGCTGATCGACCACTTCACGAGCCTGAAGTGGGTGATCGAGATCGCAGCGAAGGGGCCGACGAAGGCGACCGTCCTCTCGAACGAGGGTCTCCGCTTCGACCTGCGGGTGGTGCCCCCGGAGTCGTACGGAAATCTGCTGCAGCACTTCACCGGGTCGAAGGACCACAACGTCGCCCTGCGAGAGCGCGCCGTGAAGGACGGGCTCTCTGTGTCCGAGTACTCCATCACCGTCGCCGAGTCGGGTGAGGAGCTGAAGTACAGCGACGAGAAGGACGTATACGAGCGGTTGGGATATCAGTTCATCCCGGCCGAGCTGCGCGAGAACTCCGGTGAGCTCGAGGCCGCGCGGGCGGGCGAGCTGCCGACGCTCGTCGAGCTCGAAGACATCAAGGGCGACCTCCATTCCCACACGACCTGGTCCGACGGCCGTGACCCGCTCGAGCAGATGGTGCTGGCGGCCCGCGCGCGGGGCTACGCGTACCTCGCCGTCACCGATCATCCGCGCGGCACGTTCGCCGAGCAGGACATCGAGATCGAGGGGCTCAACGAGCGGCTGAAGCCGTTCCGGATCCTCAAGGGCATCGAGGTGAACATCCGCGTGGACGGCTCGCTCTCGCTTCCTGACGACGTACTGGCAGAGCGAGACTGGGTCATCGCCTCGCTGCACGGCGCCTTTGATCGCAACCCCACCGAGCGCGTGCTGGCCGCGATGGAGCATCCTCACGTCCACCTGATCGGCCATCTCACCGCGCGGAAGATCAACATCCGCTCCCCCTCAGACGTCGACGTCGAGCGTGTGGTCGCGAAGGCGGTTGAGACGGGAACGTTCCTCGAGATCAACTCCCAGCCGAACCGGCTCGATCTGCGCGACACGCACGCGCGGCTCGCGGGCGAAGCCGGCGTGAAGATCGCAGTCAACACCGACGCGCACCAGCTGAGTGCGCTCCAACACGTCGAGATGGGCGTCGCCCAGGCCCGCCGCGCCTGGCTGACGAAGGAACAGGTGCTGAACACGCGCACCTGGCCACAGATTCGGAAGCTGCGCAAGTGACCTTTCGAGACGACGGCGCGGCCGCCCTCGAGTGGGCAGCGCGCTATCTCGACGGCGTGGGCGACCTACCGGTACTCGCGCAGGTCGAGCCGGGAGACATCCGCTCGCGGTTGCCGGCCGCACCGCCCGAGCGCGGTGAGCCATTTGCGAACGTGCTGCGTGACCTGGACGAGATCCTCCTGCCAGGGATCACGCACTGGCAGAGCCCTCGCTTCTTCGCCTACTTCGCCGTCAGTGCGGCCGAGCCCGGAATCCTCGCCGAGCTGCTGGCAGCGACGCTCAACTCGGTGGCGTTTCTCTGGCGGACCTCGCCCGCGTCGACCGAGCTCGAGCTGCACACGCTCGACTGGACGGCGCAGCTGCTCGGTCTGCCCGGGGACTGGCACGGTCACATCGAGGACACCGCCTCGACCTCCACCCTCGCGGCGCTCGCTGCGGCACGGGATGTGACAGGAGGGCACGTTGTCGTCTGCTCCGAGCACGCTCACTCCTCCGTGGACAAGGCCGCGCGGATCCTCGGGCTGGAACTGCGCAAGACACCGACTGACGATTTCTTCCGGCTCCGTCCTGACGCCCTCGACCTGACCGATGCAGCCGCGGTTGTCGCCACCGTCGGCACAACCTCGACCGCTTCCGTCGATCCCGTTCCTGCGATCGCAGAGGCATGCGCCGCCGAGGGCGTCTGGTTGCACGTGGATGCGGCGTACGCGGGTTCCTTTTGGGTCTGCCCTGAGCTTCGCTCCTCGCAGGCCGGCGTGGAGCGGGCCGACTCTCTCGTCGTCAATGCCCACAAGTTGCTCTTCATTCCGATGGACTGCTCGCTGCTCTGGACGAGCCGACCTGATGACTTTCGCCGAGCCTTCAGCCTTGTTCCCGAGTATCTACGTACGAGCGAGGACGTCGACAGCCTGTCCGAGTACGGTCCCGCGCTGGGCAGAAGATTTCGCTCGCTCAAGCTCTGGGCCGTTCTGCGCTGCTACGGCCGCGAGGGACTGCAGGCTCGGATCAGGACGGCCGTTCGGCTCGCGGAGCTCTTCGAGAGCTGGGTTCGCGCCGAACCGGGTTGGGAGGTCTGCGCCCCGAGAATGCTCTCCCTCGTTTGCTTCCGGCATCACGGCTCCGATGAGCACAACGCGGCGATCGTGGACGCAGTCAACCGGAGCGGCGAGCTCTTCCTGTCGCACACCCGGCTGAAGGGCCGCTACGTGCTGAGGCTTGCCATCGGGAACGAGCGGACGACCGAGGACGACGTCCGCCGTGCCTGGGATGCGCTCAGAGGCGCCGC
>Ga0070698_100000589_pt1 | contig 39008 bp, 32 predicted proteins | sample KBSK1502metaG_FD_65477 | JGI IMG/M metagenome (GOLD analysis project Ga0070698, IMG submission 65477) | Corn, switchgrass and miscanthus rhizosphere microbial communities from Kellogg Biological Station, Michigan, USA - KBS K1-50-2 metaG | ecosystem: Host-associated > Plants > Roots >...
CGCCATTGGGTGTAGGTCTCCTTTTCAGGAAAGGCTTTAGCTTGCTAGGCCAAAGCCAACTTACACCCTCTCGCTTTTTACACAATCAAAGTTACGTCACCCAGTCTATACATAACAAAGGTTGGAGGTTTCGACTCTTGTACCGCATAATTCCGGCATTAAGAAGGTACCTACAACCCGAACTCCGCGGTCGGGAAGGACTTTCCGTGGAGGCTCAACACCAGAGTTGCAGAAAACCGATGCCCGCCTGGGGCGGATCGTTCGGTTGCTGATGTCTCACGCTACGGTAGTGGTGAGCGGAACCAAGATTGCCGAAGAAATTGGAATTAACCGCTCAGAAGTATGGCGTTTAGTGCAGCAGTTGCGGGCTCTGGGCGTCAGTATTGCGGGACATCCCGCAACCGGTTATCGCGTGCAGGCCGTCCCGGACCTGCTGCTCCCGGACGTTCTCTCGCCACTGGTGCAGGGGACGATTTTTGATAATCAAATTCATCATTATTACAAGATTGGGTCAACGAACACAGTAGCAATGGAAGCCGGAAATGCCGGCGCGCCGGAGGGCAGCGTTTTTTTAGCCGAGCGACAGATCGCAGGCCGCGGACGTGGCGCGCACAACTGGTATTCCGCTCAGTCGGCTGGGATTTACTGCTCGGTCGTATTGCGACCCGCACTGCCGCCATCGGAAGCGCTGATTCTTTCCCTGGCTGCTGGCTTGGCGGTGCATTCGGCTATCCAGGCGATTGCCCCTGCTGTGGCTGTGGATTTGAAGTGGCCCAACGATGTGTTGATCCGTGGGAAGAAAATTGCCGGTATCCTGACCGAGATGAATTCAGAAGCGACTCGCGTCCGTTACATCGTGATCGGAATCGGAATCAACGTCAACCAGACAATTTTTCCGTCCGAACTGCAGCGGACGGCAACCTCGCTTCGCCTGGCCACGGGCACGGAATGGTCGCGCGTGGAACTGTGCACGGCTTTGCTAAAATCGCTCAATCGCGAATATCGTGATTTGTTGGAGAATCCGGAAGCGCATGATTCAATCCTCAGGCGTTTCCAGGAGCACTCGTCCTCGACACGTGGCTGCCAGGTGCAGGTTGAAGAAAATGGCGGTTTCGAAGGAGTCACGGAAGGACTCGACCAACGCGGGTTCCTGCAGGTTCGGACGGCGCATGGAGTCCGCACTGTCTTGAGTGGAACGGTACGAGCGAAATAACACTGGACATCAAAACGTCCACGGAACGGTGCTAATGCTTCTGGTTGTGGATGTAGGAAACACGAATACGGTTCTGGGAGTCTTTGCCAAAGTCGCAAAGGGCGAAGCTGACAGTCCTGCGAGCGAAGCTCTGGGCTATGACCTGGTTGCAAACTGGCGTCTGGCAACTGTAGTGACGCAAACCGTGGACGAGTACGGCGTGCTGTTCCGCAATCTGTTTGCCATGAACAAAGTTGAGGCGAAAGGCATCCACGGCATCGTCATTTCTTCGGTTGTTCCCCCGCTTGACTCCACGCTACGCGAGGTGTGCGAACGATACTTCAACAGCAAGCCACTCTTCATTGAACCCGGTGTGAAGACGGGCATGGCGGTGCTATATGACAATCCGGGCGAAGTGGGAGCTGATCGCATCGTGAATGCTGTAGCTGCTTTCGAGAAATATGGCGGACCGTGCATTGTCGTAGATTTTGGCACCGCTACAACCTTTGATTGCGTGTCCGCTAAAGGAGAGTATCAGGGCGGCGTCATCAGTCCGGGACTTGGAATTTCCGCCGACGCATTATTCGAACGCACTGCTCGCCTGCCTCGCGTGGACATTCGTAAGCCTGCCCGTGTCATTGGCAGTAATACTGTTGGCAGCCTGCAATCGGGTCTTTATTACGGTTATCTCGGTTTGGTCGATGGAATTCTCGAGCTGTTGCTAAAAGAGTTGGGCAAGGAAGCGAAGGCGGTGGCGACGGGGGGTCTGGCCAGCCTCATCGGAACCGGGTCGAAATACATCAAGAACGTGGACGAATTCTTGACACTCGAAGGCCTGCGCATCATCTGGGAGCGCAATGCGGGAGCCAAACCCTCTCGCGAACTATCCTCTGCAAAATCAAAGGTGGCTGTGGCAACCGCGGAACGCCCACCGTCCAAGCCCTGGCCAGGCAGCAAGTCTAAAAGCCGCTGAGCTGTCGTGGAAAACTACTTCAACTACTTCACTGAAATCGAAGAACATTTTCAGCGCCGGCGCGGAGGTCCGCTCTTGGTTTCCACTGTCGATTGGGGGCTTATTGAAATCTGGAAAGATGCCGGCATTCCGCTGGAAGCGGTGCTGCGCGGGATTGACGAGGCTTTCGAGAAATACGAACGGCGTCCTTCGAAAACTCAAAAGATAAACGGCCTGGCCTGGTGCGCGCAGGCGGTGCTGACTGCCGCCGAGGACATGAAAGAGGCTGCCGTAGGGTCATCGGGAGAGAAGAAGCAGAGCGAAACTGCACGAGGATTTGATATATCGGAGATCGTGGCCTTTCTGCGACGAAATGCGCAGAATTTACTGGCCGCGAAGTTGCCAGAAGCAAGAGGCATCTCAACCAGAGCGTTGGCGGAGGAAACTGCCGAAACGCTGCACGAAATAGCAGGTAATTTGGGAAGTCAGAAGGCGCAGCCTCGACTGGAGGATTTAGAACGGCGGCTCGCAGTGCTCGAGGAAAGACTCTTTGCGATATTGCTGGCGGCAACCCCGGATGAGCAGATCGTCCAAATGCGGGGCGAAGCCGACCGTGAACTATCCCCTTACCGCCGGAAGATGCCGGCGTCGCAGATCGAGCAGCTTCAAAAACAATATGTGCATAAACGGCTGCTCGAATTGTATGGGCTACCACGGTTGAGCTTGTTTTACATGTCTTGAAGTTGCGACTGCTTACGATGATGGCCCGGCAAATTGATCTACGTGTGATGCTTGGCCGCCCAGCCATTCAGAATGGTGAGCTGTGGAATCGAAATGGTCCGAGGTCTTAAACAATTCGTACTCACCCTTAGCGGCCGCCTGCGCTGTTTTGGCGAGAAGAGCCGCGACTTCGTCTTTGCTCAAAGCCCGGAAGGTTCGGGCCGCTTCCAATGCCTGCTCCAGAATGCGCATGCTGTCGATTCCGGTGATCACAACCGACGCGGGGAGATTCAGAGCGTAGTGCAAACAGTCGATAGGTTGCACAGTCTTGCTTTTCAGAATGATCTTGTCCCCCATGGACTTCATTCCCAAGACTCCGATTCCTTGCTCCACAAGCTTGGGCAGAACCAGCTTTTCAAAGCTGCGGAAATGGGCATCCATCACGTTGAGCGGCATCTGGACCGTGTCGAAGTTGAATCCGTGATCAGCTGCAACCTTCAACATGTAAAGGTGGATGTGAGGATCCTTATGGCCGGTAAAACCGATGTAGCGGATTTTGCCCGCCCTTTTGGCTTCGAGCATGGCTTCTTGCGCGCCCTGCTTGGCGAAGATGCGGTCCGGATCTTCAAAACGGATAATCTCATGATGCTGCATAAGATCGACGTGGTCGGTTTGTAGCCGCTTGAGCGATTCGTCGATTTGTTTGGCCGCTTCCTGTTTGGTACGGCCATCCAGCTTGGTCATGAGGAAGACTTTCTGGCGATACCCGTCCTTCAGCGCTTTCCCCATCCGAATTTCGCTCTGGCCCTCGTTGTAGTCCCAGGAGTTATCCATGAAGTTGATGCCGCGGTCTACGGCCGTCCGTATCAAGTGGATGCTTTCGGCTTCCTCCAATCCCGGCTGCGCCAGGTGAAAACCGCCCATCCCTACTGCCGAGACACGTTCTCCGGTGCGACCGAGAGTACGGTAGGGGATGCCTTGCTTGGGGCTCTCAGCTGACGACTTGTTTGACGCGGAAGCCATTAATCCAGCCAGCGCGAAGCCCTTGAGAAATTCTCGCCGTTCGGTATTGTCTGAATGGTTGGCATTCGGAAGGGAGTCCATTTGGGTATCGCACCGTCTTTACCCGAGGTCCCAAATAGAGGGATTAGCGGGCTTGATAATCAAGCATGTTTAAGGCCGGGCGGGACATCCATCCGGTAATACCTGTATTTTTAGGCCGTACCACTGTGAATTTGTTGTTGAAACTGTGCGATCTAGCTAAGGTTCGCGGGATCAGGTGCCAAACGCGAACCTTCAACTTTCGCGCTTCAAGGCGGACAACAAGGCGGCGAAAAAGGTCCGGCGCGGCGTTAAAGCGCCGCTCTTCCCGGTAGGGCCGAAAGTCTACTTCGTGATCACACCACAAGCAATGCGATCCCCGGAGTTCCCGGAAGGATCGGTCTTCATGTCGTCGGCTTTGGCGTGGATGACCAGGGCCGTTCCACCATTGCTGAATACGGAATGGCTGTCGGAGCCCAGGTTCACGTCTTTGTCCTGTATGGTGGCCGACGCTTTGCCCTTTGGGTTCACGGTGAAGTTCGGCATATCCCCGGCATGATGTCCTTCAGGGTTCTCAAGCCCATGCTTCTTCCCATCAGGATTGAAATGCGGGCCCGCCGATTTGAAGTCTGGCGCATCGCACTTGGCACTCTGATGAACATGAATCGCGTGCTCGCCGGCAGGAAGGCCCTTCAGCTGTAACTTGATTGCCACGCCGGTGGCAGCAGGTTTGATGACGGCCGAACCCACACTTTGGCCCTTCGCATCTTTCAACTGGACGACGGTCTTGGCTGCACGTGACTTAGCCGCGCTCGACAACGACAAGGCGAGAATGGACAGGAACAGCCCAAGCAAGAGTACGCTCTTATGTCTCATGGGCAACCATTATAGCCAACTCGCCGGCCTATGAGCCATTCATCGCAGCATCGACACCCACCAAGCATTGTTGCCAGAGCGGAGGTCTTTCCCGTAGGAGAGGACAACTCCGAAGCCAAGCACGCGAGCCTTAACTTGGGCGCCGACGTCCCACAACCACTTGTGGGAACCGAGTCCTGCCAATGAGGCTGTAACCGTGCCCGTATCCACAAATGGTCCAAGCTTCAGGTTGAGCAGCCCATTTCGATAAACATTCTTGTCGGCCTCCCAATTCGAAAGGAAATAGTTGTGTCCTAAAGGACCGCTACCCTTCCTGCCGTCACGGGTCACGATGTGCCCACGCATCAGTAGATCAGTGTCTGAACCCCAACCCAACATGAACAGTTCATCGAAGGGGACATCTCCAAAAGTTTTGCCTGCGCGTATCTGGTGTTCGATTTCATAGTCGTCGCTTTGGGACAGCGGGAACCAGTGGAATCTGAGCGACGGTCGCAGCTTAAAGAACGCATGTCCCGGTTGCGACCAGATTCGTCCAGCCTCGGAAGAGAGGCTGCCCTTGAGCGTGATTCTTTTTTCTGGGAGCTGCCAGATTTCTGCGCCGACCTGCGCCAGTTGTTTGAGCTGATAACCTCGGGCGAGTAGGTCTGGGCTGAGAGCAACTCCCGGGATCACGCTGCCAAAGTCTCGATGAGAGAACTCGCCTGCGGCAGACCAATTCCAACGACCGCTGACAACGTACGCAAACTGCGCACCGATTGCTTCCCGGCGCAGATTCAAGCTGCCGAGAAGCGGCGCCGGCCCTGAAAACGAATCGCGGATGTTCCAGTTTTCGCTGCGCAGGTCGAGACTGATCCCGTACTCCCGGCCCGGCTTGCCGCCCAAAGGCGCCGAGAGAACGGCGAGCGCTCTTCGTTTTTCCGCATCCCAGCGCCACATAGACACCAGGTTTATCGCGCGATGTCGCAGGTTGTAGAACTCGGGATTGATGCTCTGCCAGGGCAGTCCCCGAAAGAGCAGGATCAGTCCTTCCCATTTATTCCGTCCCCAACCATTTTTCTCGTGGTTCCGAAAGAGCAGAGAGAATTTGCCATCCTCACGCGCTTGGAGATCGAAGTGGTAGGAGGGAAAAATTCCCAGTGCGTCAATACGCGCTTGTGTAGTATGCAAGTCTCCAAGTCGCAGCGTGCTCGCTTGTGAGAATGCGAAAGCGCGATCCAGGAGCACCGGATCCAGTCGCGGCGTTGGTTCCGCACGGATCTCCGCGATCTGAGGCTTACCTACGCGATTCCAGTACTTGAGCGCAGCGTCAAGATTGCCTTGAAGAAAATAAACAGTCCCGAGGAAATCGTTGGCATATGAATCGCTGGGAGCCAGTTCAAGCGCGCGATGCAAGTATCGAGCAGCTTCGGGGTACAGTTTTTGTTTGAAAGCAACTCCCGCCAATTCCAGGGAGAAGCGTTCATCTGATGGACGTGATCGTGCTCCGGCCTGAAAGGCCTGGCGGGCATCCTCCAATCGGCCAAGCCGCGCCAGCGCAGTTCCTAAGTAAAAGTCGAATTCGGCCGATGGAGCAGGGATGGATTGAGCCAGGTTGACAATCTCTTGCCAGCGTTCCTGGGCAAGCAGTTCTTTCGCGCGAGCAATTTCGGGATCTACGGGAACGGCTTGTCCCATTCCGGCGGGACAACAGATGAGCAAGACCAAAAAGGCAGCGATTCGAATTAGCGGATGTCGGGTTGCGGCAGTGCCAGCAAGGTCCATTTTCCAGCGGCGCTCCACTCCCGTTCGAAGCTCGACCGATCTTGCTTGAGCAACTTGCGCTGGGCTGGATCATTCACCATCAGCAGCCCTTGTTCCCAGTCAAGTCCGGCTACGACCACATAATGCAATGGAATGTTACCCGAGTCAGGCTTCAGCGCGACAATCAGAGGTCGCCCCTTCTCCAATTGTTGTTTCAAATCGGTCCAGTCCCCTCGGAAGGCAAAAGTACGGAAGCCCCGTTGTTGCAGATAGTGCTCCAGATCTGAGGCATAGATACCGTGGGCATGGCCGGAATACAGAGTGCGTTGGATCTGAATTGCATCCGAACTCGGAGACACTGTCCGGCCCTGCCGGAGCATCCAGTACTGCGTCACCATGGCGATACTTGCAGCGCCGCACCCGTTCTTCTCTTGTTTGACAAACGGAACATCGAGCCACAGCCCTGAACCGTCCGCGGCAACTGCCAGATTGCATAGGCACAACAGCATCCCCAGCGTTATTGAAAAGTGGCGGAGCATGCGAATAGTTTTATCGGACTGCAATAATGATCAGAACTAACGCTGCGATACCGAGAATGATAAGCAGCAGATCCCGGTCGCTCAGAGTGCCGGCCACAAAATCAGCTTGCGCCTTCTCCGCTCGCGAAGCCAGCTGGGCGAGTTCGGCATCACTCAGAGACGCCACCCCGGTTTTCACTTGTTTCGGATTCATGTGCGCAGTCTTCAAAGCCTTTTGCGCCATTTCGGATGACAAGAACTCTCTGACTCTCTCCACGTTCAGCTCACGTCGCTGAGTGGCGCTAATCAACTCTTTCTGCAGATCCGCGGGACTCACCACATGGGTCTGCGCCAGCAGGCTGGGGGGAACCGAGAAAATCGTGACCAGAACGCACGCAATCACTGCTCGGGCAGACTGCCTCAAATCGAAACGCATGTGTCGTAACCTCCGGTGGATTATGGTCGATGAATAGAAATTCTATATGACCGGTTCGATTGGATGCAGGGGATGTACCAAGGTTTTCACGGCTGGGACATGAATGATAAACAGCCAGGCAGCTCACAATTCTTCCAGGTTCTTTTGCAGCTCACCTGCAATCCATGCAGGATCGCTGCCCTGTGGAAAGCGAACTGGCGGACCTATCTTCACGCTAACGGTATATGGTCGAGCAAGCCTCTTTCCAGCGTGCTTCAGTTCAAACAATCCCTTGATACGCAGAGGAACGATCGGTATCCCGAGATTATTCGCCAATAAGCCGATGCCCGAGCGAAACGGACGTATCCTGCCATCCGTAGTGTGATGTCCTTCGGGAAAAACCAGCACGCTATCCCCACGATCGACCAACTCGCCCGCGAAGGCGAAGCTCTCCCGGAATCCTGCTTCCCGGGGTAAGGGGAACAAATTCAACAAAGAAACGCCCGACACCCAATTCACTCGATCCCACAACTTGAGCAGGAAATTTCTGGACGATGGCGGAGTGCGTAATGCTTCGAGGGCCTCACCGCCGGTTGCCGTCGCCAGCCTATGTCGAATGCGAGCCGGAAGAGCGGTCAAAACGAAACCAACATCCACATCGCTAATGTGATTGCAGATGACCAGCACCGGCCCCTGTACACCAATCAGGTTCTCTCGTCCTTCAACGCGAGGACACCCCAGCAGAAAAATCGCCGGACGAAGCAACAGATAATGCGCGGCCAGCCTGATCCACGTCACTGGCCAGCGCTGCACCCAGCGTGGATAGTGGTATCGCGCCCGGGAGGGAATCTGACCGTGCAGTATGCGCTCCACATCCCCTAATGTATTGACGGCTGCAAACCGGGTTTCGCTCAGATCAATTTGGTATCGATCCTCCAATGCGCCGAGTAGTTCGACCCGATCGAGTGAACTGAGATTCAGATCGGTTTCCAAATTGGCTTGGGGGGACAGTTCAGAGCCGGAGTGGCGACTAACCCGCGCGATCAGCTCCCGCAAGGGGCCGGCAATCCCATGATCGCTTGCTTTATTCGTCATCTCAGCCTGCACGGTTTGCTGAATCAGATTTGTGCGCGGCTTCTGGGTGGACGTACGTGGAAAGTCTTTCTCCGGCCACACGAACCAGGAATTTATCCGCTGATACTCGGCCAACCTTTCGTTGGCGCGTTTCACGATGGGAGCGGGGTCGAGGTCTCGATCCCGCAAAATCAGCACTGCACAAGCTTCAGCGTTTCCGTTGCGCGGCAGCGGGATCACGACGCAAAGTCTCACCTCCGGTTGCCGAAGGAGTGCAGCTTCCAAATCTTCGGGATACACATTCATTCCGGCGGGGGTAACAATGACATCTTTCTTTCGTCCTTTGAAATACAGATTGCCTTCCGCGTCGAGTTCGCCGATGTCCCCGGTGGGATACCAGCCTTGAGCCCCGACGATCGGCTGTAGGTCTCGGCCATGCCAGTAACCACTTGCGACACCGCCTCCGCGCACCAGGATTTCGCCGTCCGGCGCCAGTTTGACTTCGCGTCCCGCCAGCACTTTTCCAATCGATCCTTTTCCCAGCCGAAATGGATGATTCACGCTGATGATCGAAGTCGTCTCAGTAAGACCGTAGCCTTGAATTACCGCATAGCCTAGCCGTCCCCAGAATTCCTCGGTTTGAACGTCCAGAGCGGCACCGCCCGAGATGAACGCCCAGAACTTCCATCCCAACTGGCGATGTACGCTCCTCAAAATCCACCACCGCCGCAGGAAGGGCTTGCCTCTTGCCGTCTCAAGTCGTCTTTCAAAATCTTCGAGTTTCCCCTGCTCTTCAAGATTGTGTTCGATTTTCTCTTTCAACGATTGCAACAGGCGTGGTACCGCGACAAGCACCGACACGCGCTGCCGCCGGATGACAGCGATCACCTCAGAAGGATTGAGTATGTCGTGAAAGATGACGGTCGCCCCCATCAGTTGGGGCAGAAAAATTCCCAGGAACTGTCCGAATACATGACTTAACGGTAGAAGATTCAGAAAACGAATGGGATGGACAAGCCGTTCATATTTCATATATTTGCGGATTTCGGTTTCCAGAGGCTCGATGTTGGTAAGAACATTTCCGTGCGTGATTACGACACCTTTAGGTTCGGCGGTGGCTCCGGAGGTGAACACGATCTCCAGAGTATCTTGAGCGTTGATCGCCGCTGGTTCAAAAGGCACAGACGAATAGTGGGCCAACGTTTTCGGCAGATCCTCCAGAATCAGCGCGGGAATGGAAGGCTGCGCATGCTGGCGTGAGCAGACCAGCAATTTCGCATTAACCTGCTGATGGACGCGTAAGGCGAAATCCGGCGCGGCAGCATCGTCCATGGGGGCAACGATCACTCCCCGTAGCGCGCAGCCAAAAAAAGTGGCCACCCATTCCGCCGAGTTCGGTCCCCAGATCAGGACACGATCTCCTTTTTCTATTCCGCGTTTCTCTAATTCACGGGCAAACTGGAATGCCGTCTCGGCGACCTGACGATAGGTCCAGCGAACGGTTCGGTACCCCCGACGCTGAATGTAGGCAGACTCGCGCCCTAGTTGGAGAAAGTTATCGAAGTACTCGAGAAGAGAGTGGCGCTCCATGAAACGTTCAGCGCATCAATCGCTGACGTCTATGTTACTCAGGATGATCTATTCGCGTCCGACTCCGAGTGCGTCGGCCGCCCGATTGATGTAGTTGAACCACGAAGCAATCAGCGTGATCTGCAGGATTGCCTGGTCATCGAAGCCAACCGCGCGAAGCCCATCGTGGTCATTCTTCCAAATCTTAGTCGCATCCTTGGTAAGCTTCACTACGTAATCCAACATCACGCGTTCTGGGACCGTGATAGGGGCGGTGGTGTAATCCTTTTCCAGAGCCTGCACCAGCTTTTCGTCCAAAGTCACCCGACGCAGAAACTCTGCGTGAGACTCAATTCAATAAACACACCGGTTGGTGACCGAGACCATGGTGGTGATCATTTCGTGTTGCCGCCGGTTCAGTGGGAGCTCAGGCGACATCAGCACGCCAAAAGTCGCGAATGCGTGATACAAAGCGTCCGGAATCAAGCTGTGGGAAGCGACAATCTGCGCGCCTCCACCCTCTGTAGGGTGGACCGGCGTGGCGTACTCTTTGGGATAAAGAGCCTTTTGACTTTCAATTGCGTGGCGAAGCTTGTCGTCAGCTTCCGCCATGGGGATGGTGCGAATCCAGGTCATATAAGAACTTACTTCCCTTTTCTGTTATTTGCCGTACAATCCTACCGGTCAGCTAACCTACACGGGAAATCCCAATTGTGATAATGCCATATTCTAGTCCGGCAACTTGGGTGATTACTTCATTCGCGGGTTCCCTGACTGGAGGATTCGAGCAATGAGCATTATGGTTTGGCAAGTGATGCGCAAGCTGCCCAAACCTCTACTCCTCATCTTCTTGTTTTTCCTTCTCGCGGCAGTGGCACGGGCCTAGTCGCATATCACTCCCGACAAATCTGTACCGGAATGCTTTTCTATCAGCGTTTCTGTGCTGGTTTGATGGTAACTCGTTCGTACACTCCCTCTTGGTAACCCTTAGTAACCATACGGTTTTTGATAACGAGCCTTACAATAACCCTTGTCAGACGACCAGCTTCGAGTGGTTTCTCGCGCACGAAGAAGGTCAATCCCGTCCTTTGAGCCTTTCCGAAGGAAGCGTTCCAGGGTGGGTGAAGAACCGGAGCCGGAGTCCGCACTCATATGGCGTTTGGTTTTGGTTTCAATAAGCAAAAAGTTCTCAGTGTTGCGGAAAAATTCGTCCAGCAAGGCAAACTGCCGAACGCCATCGCTGAGTACGAAAAGATCCTCAAAGCTGATCCCAAGGACCTCACGGTTTCAAACACCGTGGGCGACCTCTACGCTCGCTTGGGCGAGGTTGACAAGGCGATTAACTGTTTCAAAAGCGTTGGTGACGCCTACGCCGCCCAGGGCTTCACCGTCAAAGCCATCGCCATGTACAAGAAGCTTACCAAGCTCAAGCCAGCACTGGACGGCGTGCTGCGGCTGGCTGAGCTTTACACCCAGCAAGGTCTGTTCAATGATGCGCGAGCTCAATATCTGCAAGTGGCCGAAGAATTCCTGCGCGCCGGCGAATTAGAACAGGCTGTCCGGATATTCCAGAAAACGCTGGAAATGGATCCCGAAAACACTGCCATGCGAATGAAGCTGGCAGAGGTTTATATCCGCTTGGGCAAGAAGACGGAAGCCTGGGAGATTTTCGCTTCCGCGGCTGAAAGTTTGCGTGCCCGCGGCTCGCTTGGTCCGGCTCAAGACATCCTGAAGCGAATGCTTACCCTCGACCCTGGCAATAGCAACGCGATGATGTTGCGTGGCCGCATTGCATTCGAGTCCGGCGATGTTGCCGGGGCTATCAAAAATCTGGGGAAGGTTGCGAATCTGGATTCCAACCCCGAAGGCCTGCGCACATTACTGCAGGCTTACCTGCAAAGTGGGGCGCTGGCTGAAGCAGGAGCCTTGGCCGCTAAATTGGTTACGGTCCATAACGACACGGCCGCAATGGTCGGATACGCCGACGCGCTGATGGCCGCGGGGCGTTTTGAAGACGCGCTCGAGATCTACCGGGAATATGCCGATCGCCTGCTGGCCGGGGATTCAGCGAAAGTTTTGGAAAGCTTGCACTCGATTATCGGGCATGTGCGCGAGAGCACATCCGCCCTTGAAGTCGTGCTCGAACTCTTTCAAAAAGCCGGAGAAACTACGCACGTCACTGAGGTTTATGAGTTGCTCGCGCATGCCTACGTGCAGGCAGGGGACCTCGAAAAAGCGCGCGACTACTACCTGAAACTCACGCAACTGGAGCCGCAAAACCAGTTGCACGCGAACAACTACCAGCAGATTGCGGCGCGCGCTAGTGGTGCAGCGCCCACCTCACGGCTCATTACTCCAGAGGAAGGCGCAGTTCTGGTAGATGAACTGGAGGCCACTGCTCCCTTCATCGACCAGCGCTATCCGGACGAGGTTGCCCTCGCCCTTCGTTCCGCTCTCACCGATGCCGAACTTTTTGTCTCTTACAACATGCCGGCGAAAGCCCTAGGCCCGTTGCTTTCCGCACTGCCTAAGGCGCCCAGGGATCTACGTTTGAACCAGCGTCTCGCTGCGTTGCATACGCGGGCAAGCCGCTTCGCAGAAGCCGCGGTTTGCTGCCGTACCCTGGAAAGTATCTACCACGACGCCGGACACGTGGACGAAGCTACACGCTATGGAGAGTTGGCCGGTAAGTATGAAGAACGCGGCTCGATCGGGATCGCGGCACCAAAGGAGTCGGTACCCGAACCAATCTTGGTAGAAATGCATGTGGAGCAAGGGCAAGAAACTCCGGCTGCACCAGTCGCAGCAGCGCCTGTTCCTGCCCCTCCCGCTGCCAAAGCGGCGCCGGCAACGTCGGCGCAATCTTCGGGCCTGTTCTGGCATGCCCCGGCAGCGCCTTCGAAAGAGCAATCCACGACTGAACCAGCTGAGTTCGAGGTTCAGCCTGCCGAGGTCGCCGAAGCGGAAATTGATCTTTCCGAGGAATGGGAAGGTGGGCTTGCAGAAGATCCCGCCTCTACTCCCGAGCCTGTAGCAACTGTGGCTGCCGAAGCTGCTCCTGTCCCAGCGCAAGCGATTCCTGCTCAAGAGGACGAAACACGTGCACAAGAATCAGCGATTGAGAAGGCTATTGAAGAGATTCGTTTCTACCTGGGGCATTCGATGCCCGAAGAAGCGCGCGAGGCGATGGTCAAGCTCAAGCAATTGAAGCCGGATCCCGCCACGCTGGCGACGGTACGCGCTGAAGTTGAAGCTGCCATCATCAATGCGGCACTGGCTCAGGACGAGATATCGGTTGCAGAAGAAGCGGAAGTTGCGCCTGAGCCGCCGGCGCAAGTGGCTACGCCGGCTCGCGCCAAACCCGGCGCAATCAAGGGATTTTCTGACTTGAGGCCTGCGCACGAAACTTCCATTCCAAAACCACCCAAAGTTGCTCCGCCACCGGAGCCGGAGATTGTGGAGGATGCAGTTGAAGAGGTCGAACCAGCCTCGGCTGGAATCCTGGGAGAGTTTGTATCCGAACTAGAAGAGTCGCTCGGAGATGAATTTCTGTCCGAAGCGCCAATACCCGCGGCCCAAGCTGAACCGACACCCGCGCCGAAAGCGGTGGCAACTAATGTCGCCCCTCGAGTTGCGCCGCCGCAAAAACCGTCCTCTCCACCGGCGATGGCCGCAGCGGCATCCGCATCGGCCCTGGCATCTGAACCTCTAACCGCGTCTCCAGTTCTCTCCCAACAGCCACCGACTCAGCCCTTGGTTCCGGGAGCGCCGAAAGCCGCTCCGAAATTCGACTTCGGTTCAGGAGTGGACCTGGCTGGCATGTTCGGCGAGTTGAAGCACGAACTCGAAGAAGATGTGGCTTCCGCCGACGAGGATCCGGAAACGCATTACAACCTTGGCGTTGCCTTCCGCGAAATGGGTTTGCTCGATGAAGCCATTGGTGAATTGCAGAAGGTCTGTCAATCGACCGAGCGTGGCCATCCTTTTCCGTTAATCATGCAGACCTACACTTGGCTGGCCCAGTGTTTCCTCGACAAAGGTGTTCCCGAAGCGGCCATCCGTTGGTATGAGCGTGCGCTTAAGCTCTCCGACCTTGACCAGGACACCCGCATCGCACTGCACTACGAATTAGCCTCCGCTTACGAAACTGCGGCCGATAAACCCGCGGCGCTGAATCATTACATGGAGGTGTACGGCAGCAACATCGACTATCGCGACGTCTCTGAGCGCATTAAGGCCTTGAAGTCGTAAAATGCTGCAATGGGTTTTTATTCGACATCGGGAGTCTGCGGCAAAGACTTCGTTCCGCCGGCGCCGAGATGGAGCGGCGCGTGACCTCGAATCCCAATACACCCTTGCCTCCCAGTTCACTGCGAGCGAAGCTGCCCGGTTCGGAGAGCGCCGGTTCCGTGACTGCGCTGGAACGCGAATCGCCCGATGATGGAAAACCTCGGACTGGCATTGAACTTTGGCTGCACCGGCTTACCGTATTAATGTTTGTTTTTGTGTGTGCCAGCGCGGGAGTGTTTCTGGTCATCCTGCCGTGGAGGCCGGAATGGACACATAACCACCTGTTGTTGTCCTATCCCGGGCTTCGTCAATTCATCGCCAGTGGTTTTGTGCGGGGCGTGGTTAGCGGTTTGGGAATGCTCGATATCTGGATCGGCTTTTGGGAAGCAGTGCACTACCGCGAGGAAAAACGATCATTCCGCCTGGGTTAATTTAAATCGTTAGTGTAAATCGTCAATGTGTCCTCGACACTTCATGGAAAGACCAAGCCATCATGGATGAAAGTAAACTCGCACCTGCGCCTCTGGCCTATCAAAACGAACCTTTTCTCAACAGCCCCGACGGGCGAATTCTTCGCATTCTTGCTGAATATAGTGAGCCGGTAGCCCGCTTTCGCCGGGAACAAATTCAGGACACAGTCGTGTTTTTCGGGTCGGCACGCTTTCAGAGTCGCTCCGAGGCACAGAAGGCTTTAGCTGATCTGAAGAGAAGCGGCTCTGTCGCCGATCCAGAGACCGTAAAGCGGGCCATGGCTACCGTGGAGACGTCGCGCTATTACGAAGATGCCCGCCGCATGGCGTACCTGCTGACCGAGTGGTCTAGCCAGATTCCAGCGAAGAGACACCGATTTGTTGTGACTACGGGCGGTGGGCCCGGGATCATGGAAGCAGCCAATCTGGGGGCGCAAGAGGCGGGAGGTAAGACGATTGGACTGAACATCCATTTGCCTTTTGAGCAGAATCCGAATTCTTACATCACGCCTTCGCTTAACTTCGAATTCCACTATTTTTTTATGCGTAAGTTCTGGTTTGCATATCTTGCTAAGGCGCTGGTGATTTTCCCCGGCGGCTTCGGCACTCTGGATGAGCTATTCGAGATTCTTACACTGGCGCAAACCGAAAAACTGGCCAAGAAGATTCTTGTCGTTATTTACGGGAAGGAATACTGGAATCGCTTGATCAACTTTCAGGCCATGGTCGACGCCGGCACGATTTCGCCGCAGGATATGGATCTTTTCAGGATCGTGGACTCTCCCGAAGAAGGATTCGAATATTTGCGAGACGGCCTCACCAAGTACCACCTCGGGTCACCGCAACCTAAGCGAGTCGGAGAAGTCGTCCCCGAAATTGCCAAGACGAATCCGTAGACCATTTCCTTGCTGCTCTGCTATATCACCGACCGTAGCCAGTTTTCGGGCGATGAGTCTGCCCGCCACCGTCGTCTGCTAGAGAAAATCGCCGAAGCCGCCCGCTGCGGGGTGGATTTCATCCAACTTCGCGAGAAAGACCTGACGATCCGCGAACTGGAATTGCTTGCTCGCGAAGCAATGCGCGCTGTACGCGAAAATTCTCCATCGGCCACCGAATTGCTCATTAACTCCAGAACCGATGTTGCCCTGGCGGTTGGAGCGGATGGCGTTCACCTGCGTTCGAACGATATTTCCCCTTCCGATGTGCGGAATATCTTCGGTCAGGGTCCAAATCAAGATGACTCAGGCGCGACAGACCGTTTCACCATCGGCGTCTCCTGTCACACTCTGCCCGAAGTCAGGCGGGCGGTCGATCATGCCGACTTCGTTGTCTACGGGCCAGTCTTCCAGAAGAAAACAGTTTCAGGAAGTCACGCCGTTGGCCTCGAAGGGTTGCATCAAGCCAGCCAGGAGAAAGTACCTGTGCTGGCGCTCGGCAACATTACGCTCGAAAATGCCGGCGCGTGTCTCCAAGCCGGAGCCGCCGGGATCGCCGGCATCCGTTTGTTCCAGGAAAACGAGGTTCGCGAGGTGGTGAACGCGTTGAGGTCGCTCCCACCGCTGAATGTGGTAGATTGAAAATCTGTAAGAGTCTTCGCCGTCCCCCACGAGCGCAGTCGTTTAGCCTCGAACGGCGATGATCCATTCAAGGGAACCATTCCGTGGAGCACTCGGGAGCATTTGTCCTGACAACGGATCACGAATAAGCGGAGCTACATTCAGGAGAGAAGGGTTTTGGCACTGCCGCAGGACGCTCTTTGGTATAAAGACGCGCTCATTTATCAGGTCCATGTCCGGACCTTTTATGACAGCACAGGCGATGGCGTCGGAGATTTCCGGGGCCTCGCCCAGAAGCTCGACTATCTGCAGGAGTTAGGCATCACTGCCATCTGGCTGATGCCGTTTTTCCCTTCTCCCCTGCGGGACGATGGATACGACATCGCCGACTACCGCTCCGTCCATCCCAGTTACGGCACTCTGGACGACTTCAAAGCATTTCTGGAAGCTGCCCACCAGCGCGGCATCCGGGTGATCATCGAAATGGTGTTGAACCACACCTCCGATCAGCATCCGTGGTTCCAGGAGTCTCGCAGCTCGCGCGTCAACCCGCGCCGTGATTGGTATGTGTGGAGTGACACGGATACGCGTTATCGCGGGGCACGCATTATTTTCGTAGATACCGAGCTCTCTAATTGGGCGTGGGACCCGGTCTCGAAAGCCTATTACTGGCATCGCTTCTTCAGCCATCAGCCTGATCTCAATTACGACAACCCAGAAGTGCGGGAAGAAATGTGGAACGTAATGAAATTCTGGCTAGATATGGGTGTCGATGGCTTCCGGCTGGACGCGGTTCCCTACTTGGTCGAGCGTGAAGGCACGAACTGCGAAAACCTACCCGAAACCCACGCCATTCTTAAAGATTTTCGCGCCAGGCTTGATAAAGAATTTCCCGGCAAGATGTTTCTGGCCGAGGCCAATCAGTGGCCGGCTGATCTCCGTCCGTATTTCGGTAACGGCGATGAGTTTCACATGGCATTCCATTTCCCCCTAATGCCCCGGATGTTCATGGGCCTCAAGCTGGAAGACCGCAAGCCGATCACGGAGATTCTGCAACAGACGCCCGCTATCCCGGACTCATGCCAGTGGTGCCTGTTCCTGCGCAATCACGACGAACTTACCCTCGAAATGGTGACCGACCTGGAACGCGACTACATGTATGACGAGTATGCGCGCGACAAGGGTATGCGCCTGAACCTAGGCATCCGCCGGCGCCTGGCTCCGCTTTTGGACAACGACCGCAGGCGCATTGAACTCATGACCGGCATGCTGATGTCGCTTCCGGGAACCCCGATCCTCTATTACGGAGATGAAATCGGCATGGGCGACAATATTTATCTTGGTGACCGTAATGGTGTGCGTACGCCGATGCAGTGGGATGGCGGCTGGAACGGCGGATTTTCCACGGCAGACCCGGAAAGTCTTTACTCGCCGCTCATGTTGAATCCCGTTTATGGATACCAGGCGGTGAATGTGCAGTCGCAAAAACGGTTCGAACATTCGCTTCTTTCCTGGACCAAGCACATCATAAAGATTCGCAAGTCAACTCCCGTATTCGGCAGAGGCACCATCGAGTTCCTGTATCCTGCGAACCATAGGGTGCTGGGGTACACACGACAAGTGGGGAAGGACACAATTCTGGTGGTAAATAATTTATCGAGCTCCGCTCAGGCGGTGGAGCTTGATCTGCGGCGTCACAAGGGCAACATCCTGATCGAAATGTTTGGCAGGAATATTTTTCCCCGTATAGGCGACCTGCCCTATCTTCTGACCCTGGGCCCTTACCAGTTCTACTGGTTCCGTCTGCGGAAGATCTGAAAAATAATGGAGGATTGGTTTGGCCGAGGAAAGCATTCTCACGGATGATTTTCTTCGCGAGTTGATGAACGTCGGTGAAGTGGACCTCGTCATCGGAGTACCCACTTACAACGACGCTAAGACTGTGGGACAAGTGGTGCAGGCCATCCGCGCCGGCCTGTTGAAATATTTCCCCCGGCATCGGTCGGTGATCATCAATGCAGACGGAGGATCGAAGGATGGCACGCAGGATCTGGTACGCGCCGCTTCTATCAGCGATCTGCAACATGTGTCGAACGTGAGTGCGTTGCGCACCCTGCATTGCATCAGCACCCAGTATCCGGGAGGGCCTGCCAGCGGCACAGCCCTGCAAACCATTCTGGCAGCCGGCGAACTGCTACGTGCCAATGCTTCTGCGGTAGTTTCACCTGACGCCACCAGTATCGAACCGGAATGGATGGAGCGCCTGCTGCGGCCAGTGGCGCGAGACAATGTCGATCTGGTCACTCCGGTTTATGGCCGGCAAAAGTCGGAAGGCCTACTGGTTCGGAGCCTGGTTTATCCGATGAGCCGCGCTCTTTACGCCAAGCGGGTGAGAGAACCCTATCCCACAGAATTTGCCTTTTCAGGCCGCCTCGGCAGCCACTTTCTGGCTAAGGACATCTGGTCACAGGAAGTCGGTCATATCGGTGCGGAAATTTACCTTGTTATTTCCGCGATTGCCGGGGGTTTCCGGCTGGCCCAGTCTTTTGTCGGAACCAAGTCGCGCGTGATGGACCACAGTTCGGGTGACTTAGTGTTCGCCATGCGTCAAACCGTGGGCGTTCTTTTCTGGTCGCTAGAACAGTACTTTCCTCTGTGGAGCGCGCAAACGGAATCGCAGCCCATCCCAACCATTGGGGCCGAGCATGAAATAAGCCCGGAACCAATTCCCATAATCCCGAAACGTCTGCACGAAATGTTCGTGCGCGGCGTTGCCGAAATCGAGCCGGTGCTGAAGTCGATTCTCTCCCCTCAGACTTTAGGCGAATTGCAACGGGCTGCGACTGTTCCAGAAAGAAATTTCCAATATTCGGACGAGCTGTGGGTCCGTACTGCATACGAATTCGCCGCTTCTTATCACAAAGCAGTAATCAGCCGCGACCACATCATTCAGGCCATGGCTCCGTTGTATCGCGGAAAAGCTTACGCGTTCCTGGAGCAGAACCGCGACGCAACTTCAGCCGAGATGGAAAACAACGTGGAAGCGCTTTGCCAGACATTCGAGCGATCGAAACCCTATCTGCTGGAACTCTGGAACGAAAAAAAGTGAGGTCAAAATGTCGCAATGGCAAAAATTCGTTACGCAACTGACTCAGGCCACACAGGAAATCGTCGCCAGCATTGCCCAATTCCTGCCGCGTCTGATGGTGATGCTGCTCATTGTGCTGGTGGGCTGGTTGATCGCCTATGTCCTAAGGTCGATTCTGCGCACTATCCTGCGACTGGCACGGTTTGACAAGCTGTCCGAGCACGCCGGCGCTTCGCAGCTTCTTCGTAAGGCGGCGCTGCCCCCGTCCAGCGAACTGCTCAGCCGCTTTATTTTTTGGATAGCCTGGATCAGCTTCATCCTGATCGGCGCCAGCGTCCTCGGCATCGGAGGCCTGCAGCAGCACATCTCGCAGTTTTTTGCATTCCTGCCCAGATTGTTCGCCGCGCTGTTCATATTTTTCTTTGGACTGCTGGCAGCGAGTTTCTTTTCGCGCGCCGCGTTACTGGCGGCGGTGAACGCTGATCTGCCTTCCCCTCGCTTGGTTAGTTTCACTATCCGCACCATGATTATCGTCTTCGCGCTTTCCATGGGTTTTGAAGAACTCGGGCTCGGAGAACGCACCGTTCTGGTAGCCTTCACCCTGGTATTTGGAGCTCTCATGCTTGGTTTGGCGCTGGCATTCGGAATTGGCGGACAGGACCTGGCAAGACGATTTCTGGAAAGAAGATTCGTGCACGAGAGAAAAGAACAGAAAGAAGATGAATTATCGCCGCTGTGAGATTCTGACAGTTCGCGCCATCGAAATAGATGTCATCCTCCGCCGTCGAACCGGCGAAGGATGACGATTTCCCAGCCCAGACGATACAACCCTCAGCTCTTGATGGTGCTGGACCCCGCATCCCAAGATACCGCACTCTTCCGGAAATAAGATTCGTTTGCCATGTGGCAAGCCAGAGCAGCATTGTGTCCAAACACGGCGTCTTCAACCACCGGCTTACGCGTACGCACTGCCTGGAAGAAGCTCCACAGATGCGGTTTCACGTCGTCCCAGGAGTTGCTTCGATAGGTAACTCCTTCGAAGGCTGGTTCCTTCCCCGGAACTGGATCGTGTTCCTGATGCCACTTCTTGAAATATTCTTCGCGCAAAGCCTTGGGAAAACTGAAAGCGTAATAGCTCGGCGACGTATCCACTCCAGCTTGCGGAATGTAGGTCAACGTGAACTCGGTCAGCTCCAGAATTCCTTTCGACCCCTGAAATCGATAAATCTCCGGAGTCTCCGTACCAAGATTGAGGCGCATGTACATCGGCACCTGGCCATACTCAAACAGGGAAGCGTGGACGTCCGGCATATTGCGGCCATCTTTCCAACGTAGAATTCCGCCCATGGCCATGGCCCGCTTCGGGGCCTCATTAATACCGAGAACGTACTGCATCCCACTGACCAGGTGAACCAAAAGATCGCCAGCGACGCCCGTGCCATATTCCTTCCAACAACGCCAGCGGGCAAAAATCTTCGGATCAAATGCCCGCTTCGGCACGGTTCCCTGCCAGCTATCCCAATCGAGAGTTTGCGGAGAAAGATCGGGCGGCGGCGGGTATTCCCAAGCCCCGGTGGGATCATTGCGACCCAGAGATCCCTCAACCAGCATCAGGTCACCTAGAACCCCTTTGTTAACCAGTTCTTTGGCTTTGGCGCAAATGACGGAACTCACGCGCTGTGAGCCGATCTGCACGATGCGTCCGGTTCGCTTTGCGGCCGCTACCATCTCCACACCCTCGGCCGCAGTATGGGACATGGGCTTCTCGCAATAGATGTCCTTGCCCGCGCTCACCGCATCCACGACGACTTGCTTATGCCAGTGGTCAGGAACCGCCGCCACGATGCAATCGATATTCTTATTCGCGAGCAACTCCTGGTAACGCCTGGTTGTCGGCAGGTCGGGGCGGACAATTTCTCTCGCCAGCGTATGCCGCCCATCGTACAGATCACATGCGGCCACGCATTCCACTCCCGGCAATTCAATGGCACTGGCGAGCAAACCCGAACCCTGCATGCCGATGCCGATGATTCCGAACCGTACGCGATCGCTCGGCGATGCTGGACCTTGAAAAGCCCAGGCCGGCTCAGGATCGAGCAAGATGGTTTTCGTGACCAAGGATGCGCCGGCTGCCCCGGCGCCTATAGCAAGAAATTCGCGGCGGGAGAAACGGTTAGATTTCATCATGCCTCCAGGCTCACTAAAATTATTTGTCATGGACTGCAGGTGTGACGAACTAGACTTCTACTTCTTCAAGCTCTTGATCGCGACTTCCTTGAAGAACACCACGTCATCCTTACTGTGGTTTTGTAGCCCTATGTGGCCTTCGTCGGGACGGCGGCCGCGCTGTGGTTCGAAATCATATTTCATCGGCGGTACCGGATCGCCCTCGGTATAGTCGGTCACCTTCACGCCATTCACTGAAACGATCGTATGTGGGCCATCCAGTGTGATCTCCATTGTGTTCCACTCCGGCCCTGGTTTCCCCGGGCGCGCCAGGGGCTTGGTGAGAGAGTAAAGCGTGCCGGTGACGTGATAATCATCTTCGTCGGAATCTTCCGGCTGATTGTCAATCTGCACCTCGTAACCGTAGTGCACCGGCATCCATGGTTCGCGCGGTTCCAGGGGAATACGGATATATACGCCGGAATTGTCGTTCTCGTCGCGCATCTTGAACACCACACGGATCACGCAATTGCTCAGCTTCCCGCCCGTCCAGTACAGCAGGCCCATGCCTCCATGAGTACGAATGAGCCCATCCTCGACGGTCATCCTTCCCGGCCCTACATGCTTCCAACCCGTGAGATCTTTGCCATTAAACAGTTGTTTCCACTCTCCGGATTGAGCCTGCATGGGGGGCGTGAGGAAGGTACCTGCTAAACAAAGTAAGGTCAAAAGACGCATCACCATGAGTCCACCTTTCGAAGCACGAGAATATACACCAAATGGCTGTCAAGCTGAGAAGCCTAAGTCCTTTTTTGTCAGTATCCCCGGCAACGGATTCTGCATGTGGCTTCCGTTTCTGCCCTGGGGCGCCTGGGTTACTGAAGAACATTCTTTGGGTGAGACGATTCGGTAGAAGCTGCATCAAAAGAGATATAAAGAGATATAATGTGACGAACTTTCCCCGGGGAAGTTACTTTCTTTTACGAGAAGATCAAATCCGATGTCGATGAAAACCAAGGCTGTAATTCTAATTTCTTCCGCCGCAGCCCTGCTGTTCATTGTGGTGGGCGGACTGGAAGGCGTTCGCGCTTCCAGCAACGACGGTGCTTATCGCCAGCTCCAGGTGTATAGCGAAGTCCTTTCACGGGTACGCAGCGAGTACGTGGAGGAGCCCAACATCCCGTTAGTGACGGATGGAGCCCTGCACGGGCTGCTCGAATCTCTGGACGCTAATTCCAGCTATCTGACCTCCGCCGAATACAAAGATTACAAAGCGCATAAGACCGAAGCCAGAGGGGAAATCGGGGCTGCCGTCTCCAAGCGATTCGGCTATGCTGCGGTCATCTCAATTATTCCCGGCGGACCTGCGGACAAAGCCGGCCTTCAGGCGACAGACATTATGGAAGCCATCGAGGGCAAGAGCACGCGCGAGATGTCTTTGGCCGAGATCCATAATTTGCTATCCGGCCAACCTGGTTCGAACGTCACCGTTGCAGTGGTCCGTGCCCGGCGCGCTGAACCTCAAAAGACCGTCATTACGCGCGAATTGGTAACCATTCCACCGGTGGCCGACAAAATGATGGAAGACGGGATCGGCTATCTTCAGGTGGATGCTTTCCCCAAGGGGAAAACCCAGGAAATTTCCAATAAGATTAAAGCTCTACAGAAGCAAGGAGCCAAGAAGCTGATCCTTGATGTGCGCAACTGCGCCGAGGGGGAGGAATCGGAGGGCATCGCCACCGCCAATCTTTTCCTGAACCATGGCACGATCGCCTATTTGCAAGGCCAGAAGTATCCTAAAGAAGCTTTCAATGCCGAGCCCTCCAAGGCGATTACAAATCTTCCGCTGGCTGTGCTGGTAAACAAGGGAACCGCTGGGCCGGCTGAAGTTGTCGCTTCGGCCATCCTGGAGAACGCTCGCGGGGATGTTGTGGGAGATAAGACATTTGGGGATGGCTCGGTACAGAAAGTGATTGAATTGCCGGATGGTTCGGCACTGATCCTTTCCGTCGCCAAGTACTATTCGCCAAACGGCAAGGCGATTCAGGATACTGCCGTAACGCCCAGCGTCGTGGTTGCAGATGCCGATGATGACGCAGCGCTACCCGATGAAGATCAGCCAAGCCCGGCGCCGGACGAAGGTAAAAAGCAAACTCCGCAGCAGGATGAGCAACTGAATAAGGCCGTCCAGGTGCTGAAGAACCACGCCAGTTAACTATTCATGAATCGAGGATCGCGCCCCCACCCGGCGCGCGTTTTTTCTCGTTTGCAAATTAGCTTGGCTTGCTGGAACTCGAGCGCAGTTCCCTCACAACAACTTCCAGCCCTCGACCGCCCCTGCTATTCTGATCTCGATCTTCATGAAATCCCTGTACCAAGACCTTCCCGTGGTCCAAATTGCGGGACGGAAACTGGTAGGCCGTCTCTTGATCGGTCTGCTGGTGCTGGTTTCCGCGCTGCTGGGCGCGACTGCTGGACTTCTTCTCGTCTATTCAACTGATCTTCCGCAGGTCGAACAACTGGAGCACTACCGCCCCGGCGCCATTACTCAGCTCTACGATACTCAGGGACGCATCATTGGATCATTTGCCCTGCAACGCCGAGTGGTCGCGTCGTACGACGACTATCCGCCCGTGCTTCGGGACGCCCTGATTTCCATCGAAGACAAGAATTTTTATCGTCACTGGGGCATCAACGTCTGGCGGATTGCCGGCGCCGCCTATCGCGATCTGCTGTCCGGGGGCAAGATGCAAGGCGCCTCCACCCTGACCATGCAGTTAGCACGCAATCTTTTTCTTTCCCCGGACCGTTCCTGGCATCGCAAGATTCAAGAAGCAATGCTGGCGATCCAGATCGAGCGCCGTTTCACCAAGCCGCAAATCTTTACTTTGTACGCCAACCAGATCTACCTGGGTCACGGAGTCTACGGCTTCGAAGCCGCCTCTCAATTTTATTTCAGCAAGCCCGCGAAACAGCTCACTCTCGACGAAGCCGCGCTGCTTGCGGGTCTTCCCAAATCGCCCTCGTACTATTCGCCGATAAACCATCCAGACCATGCCATCAAACGACGCAACCTGGTGATCAACGCCATGCTGGAGGATGGAAAAATCACCGCTGGCCCTGCTACTGACGGTAGAAACAAGCCTCTGGAATTGAAGCTGCAACACGATTCCAACTCACTGGCTCCTTACTTCACCGAGGACATACGCCGTTATCTGGAAAATAAGTATGGCAGCGATCAAGTTCATCAAGGCGGGCTTCGCGTTTACACCTCGCTCGACATGGATCTACAGCGTGCGGCTAATCAGGCAGTGCTCGATGGATTGGCAGCATACGAGCGGCGCCACGGGTGGAAGGGACATCTGGACAATGTTCTAAAGAACGCGACCTTAGATAGTTACCAGCATCCCGATTGGGACGACGAACCTCAAGTAAATGGATACATTCATGCCCTGGTCACTGCCATCTCACCAGGTTCGGCGGTCATCAAGTTTGCGCGCTACACGGCAGCCATTTCACAGTCGGATGCTGCATGGGCCGGGCGCAAAGTTAACGGCATTCTGAAAGTCGGCGACATCGTATACGTAAAGGTTCTTTCCCTCGGCCCAAAGCCAAAAATACGCGTCAGCCTGGAACAGGATTCCGGAGCGCAGGGTGCCTTGGTTGCTCTGGATAACTCCACCGGCGAGATTAAGGCAATGGTGGGCGGACGCGACTTCAACCTGTCCAAATTCAACCGCGCAACCCAGGCGCTGCGCCAGGTTGGATCATCGTTCAAACCCTATGTGTACACCGCCGCCATTGATCAAGGGGCAAAGCCCGATGACACGATCATGGACGGGCCGGTAACGTTTCAGACCGCGTCCGGCCCATACGTTCCGCACAATTACGACGAGAAGTTTGAAGGCTCCATCACTCTTCGCCGTGCACTGGCACAATCCCGCAACATTCCAGCGTTGCAGTTGGCCCAAAATCTTGGCATCAAGACTGTGATCGACTACGCCCACCGCTTCGGCATTACATCGAACATTCCGGCGTATTTGCCGGTAGCGTTGGGTGCTGCCGAAGTTACGCTTCTCGAGCAGACTTCTGCCTACAGTGTTTTTCCCAACGATGGCGTACGCGTCAATCCCCGCTACATCACCAAAGTGACGGATTACGAAGGCCGCGTTCTGGAAGAGGATTTCGCCGAGGTCAAAGATGTGATCAGTATGAACACCGCGCGCATCATGACCTCCATGCTCCGAGACGTTGTGCTGCACGGAACTGCGATCAGCGCCACCGCCATGAAATATCCTCTGGCTGGAAAGACGGGTACAACCAACAACTCCACGGACGCATGGTTTGTGGGCTTCTCGCCGTCGATCACCTGCGGAGTCTGGATGGGTTTCGACGAGAAAAAATCTTTAGGACCGAAAGAAACGGGCGCGCACGCGGCCTTGCCCATCTGGATGGATTTCATGAAAATCGCACTCGCGGGCAAAGAGCCCGGCGAATTCGCGCCCCCGCCTGAGCTACCCCCTAGCCCGGTCGGACAGAAAGTGGACACGCCAGACTTGGCGCCAAGCGAGGATGAGACACCCCACTAAGTCGGAATCCATTGCCAGCTCATAAGTGAGTGATTGGAATTTACTTACTTTCCCTAAAATATTTGGGGCCTTCATTCGTCTACAAGAGTAGATGAAGCAGGCGCTCACCATAGAGCGAATGACCGAACAGGACCAACAGATCTCCGAAACAATTGAACGAGAACAGGTTCGTCTTCGCAACTTCATCCGAAGACGGGTCGACGACGAAAGCGACGCGGACGATATTCTCCAGGATGTTTTCTACGAACTGGTGGAGGCGTACCGTCTGATGCAGCCAATCGAGCAGGTCGGCGCCTGGCTGTTCCGCGTGGCTCGGAATCGGATCATCGACCGATTCCGCAAGAGAAAGACAAAGCCAGAGACCTTACAGGAAGAGGTGGCGGTCGCGGAGGATGGAGAATTTCTTATGTTGGAAGAGCTGCTGCCATCACCGGATGCCGGACCAGAGGCTGCTTACGCTCGAAGCATCCTACTCGAGGAACTTACCGACGCTTTGGAGGAGCTTCCCGAAGAGCAGCGCGAGGTATTCATTGCCCATGAAATCGAAGGCCGCAGCTTCAAAGAACTGGCCGCTGAGACCGCACTCAGCATGAATACATTACTTTCGCGCAAGCATTACGCAGTGATCCATTTGCGCGAGCGACTTCGCGCCATCTACGACGAATTTAAGGAAGGACGAGGATAAGAAAATGAGACCACGTTGGGCTGTAATGGTGTTGAAGGTTGCACTTTTCGTGACCATAGCCATTGCCGGATTCGGCCAGGCGGTCCTGCATCTGTGGAACTGGCTGATGCCCAGTCTCTTCGCCTTGCAGCCAATCACTTTTTGGCAAGCAGTGGGGCTCATGGCCCTAAGCTGGATTCTCTTCGGCGGGTGGCGCGGCTTCCACGGACGGGGCTCGGGCTATCGCAGACACTGGCAGTGGCGGCATCGCATGAGACAGCGATGGGAACAAATGACACCCGAGGAACGCGAGAAATTTCGCGAAGGCATGCGAGTTCGCTGTGGCCATTCTCCGCGAGAAGCGACTGAGCGCAAGGCCTGACAGAACGGGACATGACCTGATCTCAAGCAGATGCCCGCAATTGCTGCTGCCGTAGTCGCGCCACGATCAGCCGTATCTCTTCAAAACTGATCTCGGGCGGCAGGGCCTCTTTCAGCGGTTTCAGCCACTGTATGCCGAGGCGGGCGCAGGCGCTCTCTATACTTTGTTGTTTGTCGCTCTCGACCCAGGCGCTCTGGAATTCCAATTTGCCTTTCTCCACCAGGTCGGCCACCAGGCCTACCACGCTGGCCAGTTGCCGGCCGCGAATCTTGGCAATTTCTTCAAAGGTTCGTCCTTCCGCGAGCAGGCGCAAAGTATCTTCCGCAGGACGCGACCTTTTCTCAGGCAGCGGAGCGGCTCGCGCGCCTTTGTCGAATCTCGCCAGCGCGTCCAGGATGAGCTGGCCGTACAACTCCGTCTTTCGCTCGCCGAATCCGGAGACACCTAACAGCTCAGCGAGCGATGCGGGACGCCGTCGGCATAGAACTTCCAGAGAACTATCATGCATCACGATGTAAGCAGGAACGCCCTGCTCTTTGCTCATCTCCCGCCGCCATTCGCGAATGTAGTCGCGCAATTCAGAATCGCCTCCCGTCGCCACGCTTTCTGGCGCTGGCGTAGAAATCTCGTGCACGTGAGTCACCTCCGGCATCGATAGCTGCGTTCGCGCGGGTGGCTCAGCCTCCATCGACTTCAATAGCCATTGGGATTCGCAGCCGCACACGTCGCATGCGCCGCACGAAGTCCACTTAGTCCTTTCACCGAAATGCGAACAAATCTGGATGTGCCGGCAATGACCCGACTCGGCGAAGCGGCGGATGGCGTGATAACGCTGCCACGCTCGTTCTCTTTCTGCCGGATCGGTCACCTGTTCGATGAAATGCGCCAGCAAACCGGTATCGCGCTTTTGCCAGAGAAGAATGCAATCCCCCGCGTCGCCGTCGCGGCCGGCGCGTCCTGCCTCCTGGTAATACTGCTCGATAGATTTCGGCAGCGATAGATGAATCACCGCACGCACAGCAGCTTTGTTGATGCCCAATCCGAAAGCGATCGTGCCCACCAGTACCCGCACCTCATCAGACGTCCAGCGCTCCTGGTTGCGCCGGCGCGTGTCCGTATCCATCTTGCCGTGATAGCCAACTGCCGCCATTCCTTGTTCCTCAAGAAAGTCGACTGTCTCTTCAACTCTCGCAATAGTTGGCGCATACACAATCACGTTCGAATTCGGATAGTTGCGCAATACCCTGACCAACAGGCTCGATTGCTCGCGATCATGACATTCCTTCACCAGATATCGCAGGTTCGGCCGATGAAAGCTGGCAATGTATTTGTGAGGCTCGCGAAGTTGAAGCTGCTCCAAGATGTCGTGACGCACCCGCTGTGTAGCGCTGGCGGTAAAAGCTGCAATCGGACGGTCAGGAAAATGAACACGCAGACAGCTCAACTGCCGGTACTCAGGGCGAAATTCGTGGCCCCATTCCGAGATGCAGTGCGCCTCGTCAATCGCGAAAAACGCGACAGGAACCCGTTTCAGCCACGAGATGGTATCGGCACGAGCCAACCGCTCCGGGGAAAGATACAAGAGCCGATACTGGCCGCTCTCTGCCTCGCGCATGACAAGGGACTGTTTCGCACCGGCCAAGGAACTATTCAGGACCGCAGACGAAATTCCCATCTGTGCCAGTTGCCCAGCCTGATCCTGCATAAGCGCAATCAGCGGCGAGATCACCACCGCCGTTTTTTCCGAGACCAACGCCGGCAACTGATAGCACAGCGATTTTCCTCCGCCCGTGGGCATCACTACGCAGCTATCATGCCCTGCCATCAGACTCCGCACCACACGTTCCTGTAAGGGCCGAAACGAATCAAAGCCCCAGTAACGCCGGAGCGGGGTCAAAAGGTCTGTCGCCGAGGTCATGCAAGCAGTATAGAGTGTGGTCCGCATTCCTAAGAGTCACACCTGCAGAACCTCTCTCACCTTCTCCCAAAAAAGGAAGACTATAATCAGCGGCAATGAGGTCTTTCCTCCGCTTTGCTTTGTTGGCATTGATGCTGCTGGTTGTAGCGTTGGTCTCAGCGCTGACTGCCATGCGCTTCGCCATCCATACCAGCGAAGTAGTGGTGCCTAATCTGGTGGGGAAAACTCCAGTCGAAGGACGAAAACTCGCCGAAGACAATGGCTTGCAGATGGAAGTGGAACGCCGCTACTACAGCCCGACTACTCCGGAAGGAAAAATCTTGTCGCAACTTCCGCCCGCCAGCACTCAAGTGCGTCGCGGCTGGCAGGTCCGCGTCGCCTTAAGCCTGGGACCGCAGCGGGTCGAGATTCCCAGCTTGCTCGGCCAGAGCCAGCGAGCCGCAGAGATCAACATCCGACGCCGCGGGCTGGACCTCGGTGCCGTGGCCCAATTACAAATCCCCGGCGCACCTTCTGACCAGGTACTCTCCCAGAGTCCGCTGCCCAACGCCAGTGGCGTATCCGCGCCAAAGATCAGTCTTCTAGTGACGTTGGCTTCGCAACCTCAGGCATTGGTGATGCCCAACTTTGTTGGACAGTCGCTAGCCGCTGCCGTGCAACTATTGCAGGGGGCAGGATTGCGCGTCGGAGTCGTGACTTTTGCCGGTCAGCCCGGCAGCCCATTCTCGCCTCCACTGATTACGACACCGCAGGCATCCGCCAACAGCACGATCGTGTCACATAACCCCGCGGTGGGAGAAAAAGTGATTGCCGACTCGGCTGTGAACTTTCAAGTAAAGTAACCTAAATCTGCGAGAACCGGAATCGAGCCCCTGTTTTCTTCGCAGGATTTCTAGTTCTAGTGTTCGCTGTTCTTAATCTGCGTTCCGATCTCTGAAATTTAAACTCTCTTTTCAAGTATTGCCGCAAAGAACCCATCGCACGGATGTACTCCCGGAATGGTTCGCAAATACGGGCCGCTAGTAAGTGATCCCAGATCTTTCCACACCATTTCACCCTCGAGCTGAAGTTTTTCGAGTTCCGCACGGCATTCCGTGATCCTGAATGACACATCCGCAGAGACCACCTTTTCGACCACGTCCTGATTCTCCTCGCGTTCCAGCGAGCAAGTTGAATATACGAGCCTTCCGCCCGGCGCAACATTTTTCATGGCAGATTGCAAAATGGAAAGTTGGCGCTCCTGAAACTCGAGAAGATCAGCAGGCCTGAGCCTCCACTTGATCTCAGGATTACGAGCCAGCGTGCCGGTGCCCGAGCAAGGAACATCCACGAGAACTCGATCGAAGCTCGCCGTGATCGGAAGCATCCGCACGTCAGCCACGATCACGCACACGTTTTGTGCAGACACAAGCCTTCGCAGCAGGCGTGCACGGTGCGGATGCAACTCAGCGGCAATGACAGTCGCGTGCGGATTACGGTCTGCCAGTAGCCGCGTCTTGCCCCCGGGAGCTGCGCAGCAATCCAGAATGTTTGAGCCTTTGCCAGCGAGCAGCGCCACAAGTTGCGAGGCTTCGTCCTGGATATGAATGCGGTTGAATCGGGGATCACCTACATTGATCGACGTGCCGGGCTGAAGTCGTCGCGCTGAGCTCAGCAACTTTCCTGGGGATAACCTCACTCCTGACAATTCACCTTCTCGATGCAAATGGATCGAGCTCTCTGGCACGTGCTGATCGTAAATGCAGACCTGTTTTGCCGTCTCATAACCAAATTGCTTTGTCCAACGTTGCACCAGCCAAAGTGGATGCGCCGACAATTCCACCAATTCCGCCTCAGTCTTCGCGCTGGCAAACTCTGCTTCACCAGGCTCCAGCTTTTGGGTAGAGACCGCCGCAACTGCAGGCTGCGTATCTGAGCCGGCTTTAGCCCTTGAAGTTTTGTCCGCGAGTTTTCGAAGCACCACATTCACGAACGGCGCTGCAGAGCGCTTGCGCGCGCGCTTCACTAACTCAACGCTTTCGTTGACGACCGCTCTGTCCGGCACGCGTTCGAGGAACATCAGTTGATAGGCAGCCAGTCGCAGCGCAATCAATACTTCGATGTCTAATTTTTCCAGCTTCTGGGATGACGCGGAGGCAATTTCCGTATCCAGCAACGACCGCCAGCGGAGTACGCCCATCACGAGTTCCGTCGTGAGTCCGTGATCTTGCGGCGAGAGTTTCGCAAATCGAGAAGAGTGAAGGAGTTCTGAAGCATACGCATCCTGCTGCTCCACTCGAAGCACGATGTCAAAGGCTGCAGCGCGAGCAGGAGAAACAGCCATCGGTTCGCTAATTCCGAGTACTCTGCGGGGAAATATCCTTGGCTCCCAGCCTTTCGCCACTTTGCGGACGATAGCCGTGGACGAAGTCACGCGCCGCCATGCGCTTCTTACCCTCAGGTTGCACTGCGAGCAGTTCGAGAGCTGTACCTGTACCGCACCCCACCATCAGTCGATGCGTTTCCACGGCCAGTTCAGCTTCCTTCATGGCCCGCTGCAAAGGTTTCGCATCCCAAACCTGAAGGTTCTTGCCACGAAAATTCGTGTATGCGCCGGGCCACGGTTGAAACCCTCGCAGCCGGTCGTAGCTCTCCACAGCGGAGCGATGAAAGTCAATCTCGCCATCTTCTTTTTTGAGAATAGGCGCCAGACTAGCCTTGCTGTTGTCCTGAGGCGTCGAATGCACTGTTCCGGCCCGCAAGCCTTGCAGCGTATCGCTCATCAATTCGGCTCCAATGCTTGCCATTTGTGGCGCAATCGTCACCGCAGTGTCTTTTTGCCCGATCGGAATCTCTTGCTGTAACAGGATGTCTCCGGTATCCAATCCAGAATCGATTTTCATCGTCGTGACCCCGGTGACGGTTTCGCCGCAAGCGATCGCCCATTGAATGGGCGCCGCGCCTCGGTACTTGGGCAACAACGATGCGTGCAGATTGATATTGCCCAGGGGCGGCAGATCAATCATCCACTGCGGAATCAGGCGCCCGTAGCCCACCACGACGATTGACTCAGGCTTTAATGTTGAAAGCCGTGACCGAAATTCTTCGTTGTTCTTAATCTTGTCCGGCTGGATAACCGGCAAACCCAATTCCAGCGCACGCTGCTTGACTGGTGACGGGGCCAGTTCCATGCCGCGCCCGCGCGGCTTGTCTGGTTGCGTCACCACCAGTTGCACTCGGAAACCTGCTTCTACCAATGTTTCCAAAGTCGGTACAGCAAACGGCGGCGTGCCGCAGAAAACAAGATTAAGGGATTGAGACATTGAGGATGCAAAGCCCAAACTCCGCGGTGCGATCTCTACCACTCTCCCGCTTTCATCAGTTTGCGGATTTTCCGTTTCATCAGATCGCGTTTCAGAGCACTGATGTGGCTGATATAAAGCTTGCCGTTCAAGTGATCGGTCTCATGCAGGAAGGCGCGCGCCAACAGATCTTCTCCAGTCTTCTCGAACCACTTGCCGTTCACGTCCTGTGCGCGAATGGTGACCTTGCGTGCTCGCGTCACTGGTTCGCGGAACTCGGGGATACTGAGGCAGCCTTCGGGTTGGGAATGCCGCCCCTCAGTATGCAGAATTTCCGGGTTCGCCAGCACCAATTTTGCGTCCGGATCCTCTTTGAACGTGATGTCAATGACCGCCAGACGTTTGGAAATGCCGATCTGCGGAGCCGCCAGTCCAACTCCATGCGCCGCATACATCGACGCGAACATGTCCTCGACCAGTTTCTTCACAGCTTCGTCAAATACCGTAACCGGAGCCGCAGGTTTTTCCAGCACCGGATTTCCATACTTAACGATGGGATAGATCATTCGATCAGTCAGTAATTTTTCAATTGCTGGCAATAGCCTTGGAAATTGCGCAGCGTCTCTTGCATGGAATCGCCGCCGAACTTTTCCAGGGCGCAACGCGCCAGAGTCAGCGCCACCATGGCTTCGCCGGCGACTCCCGCTGCCGGCACCACGCAGACGTCGGAGCGTTCGTAGGCCGCTTTTACGGTCTCGCGGGTGGCAAAGTCCACCGATTGCAGGGGACGGCGTAACGTCGAGATGGGCTTCAAATAACCGCGCACTCGGATGTCTTGTCCATTGGACACGCCGCCTTCGATACCGCCTGCATTGTTGCGGGTGCGAGTGAATCCTGTGAAGCCGCTTTCTGAACCGTATCCTATCTCGTCGTGTACTGCGGAACCCGGAGAAGCGGCAGCTGTGATACCGGTGCCAATCTCGACTGCTTTCACCGCTTGGAGAGACATGACCGCTGCCGCCAGCAGAGCGTCGAGTCGCTCATCCCATTGTGCATACGTACCTAATCCCGGGGGCGCATTGTGAGCGACAACTTCAAAAACGCCGCCAACTGAATCGCCCGTCTTCAGCACTCGATCCACTTCCTCCTTCATACGCTGCTCGACTTCAGCATCAGCGCAGTTCAGCAGAACTTCATCGCGTCCCCACATTCCCCGAATTTGCTCCCAGGAGATTTCCTTCTCCCCTAAGGATGCATTGCCAACGGCAGTGACATGGCTAAGGACCTCAATTCCCAATTCCCGTAGAAATAGCTTTGCCAGGCCGCCAATGGCGACTCGTGCCGCCGACTCTCGCGCCGAGGCTCTTTCCAGCACGTAACGGGCTTCCCGAAAGTTATACTTCAGAGCCCCGGCAAGATCGGCATGACCTGGCCTCGGCGAGGCTACCCGCTTGTGCTTGGCGGGATCGCCCGTCTCCACCGGAAGGGCCTCCTGCCAGTTCTTCCAGTCCTTATTTTCCAACAGGATGGCTATTGGCGACCCTATGGTCAAACCATGGCGCACGCCGGAAAGAACGTGTGCCGTATCGCGCTCAATCTTCATGCGGCCACCGCGTCCGTAGCCCTGCTGCCGTCGCCAAAGTTCGCGGTCCAGGTACGCTTGTTCCACCCTTAGCCCGGCCGGCAATCCTGACAGAAAGCCGACCAGAGCCTCGCCATGAGACTCGCCCGAAGTGAAATAGCGTAGCATCGGCTTTGGATTGTATCTGATAACACGTGCAAACCTGGAGAAGCAGAGAACATCCTAATAAGCTCTTATTGTGTTTAGAAGTTGGTAACTCGGGCCCGGGACTTGTAAAATGAAAGTAGTTCCAAGACCAGCAACCTTAACCGTATACGTCCAGCCGGGAGCTGACCGCCACTTCCACTTTGCCGCTGGCTCGGAGGTGGAGTAGTGTCCCGAAGATTACCTGCGAGGGGTTCAGCGTCGGTGCATGACCGCAACGGAGCAGGAGCACAATCCGAATTGTCGCGGCACTTGCTGCAAGCGCAGGAAGAAGAACGCAAACGTATCAGCCGCGAGTTGCACGATGAAACCGGACAGGGACTGATGGTTCTACGGCTATATCTGGGAATGCTCGCGGGAGACAGTGATAGCCCGCAGCTCAAATTAAAGGTTGAAGAAGCGATGACCATGCTGGATCGTACCATCGGAGACTTGCGCCGGATCATCGCTCGACTCTCTCCGCGCACTCTGGAAGAGCTCGGTTTGCTCGCCGCCATTCGAAAGGAAGTCCGGGAACTGGCCAAGAACACGGGCATGAAGGCGCAAATAAATCTGCCGGACACACTTGGCGAAGTTGATCGCGAGATTGAAATCGCGATTTACCGTTCTGTGCAGGAATCGTTGCACAACATAGCCAAACATTCTCAAGCAAAAAACTTCAGCCTCGAGGTAGAGAATCAGCACGGCGCTTTGTGTTTGCTGGTCGACGACGACGGCATCGGATTCTCGGGAAAGGGCAATCCCCGAAGACAGTCTTTCGGGCTCTTGGGAATGAGGGAGCGAATTGCGGCACTCGGTGGCACGGTGCGTGTCCGCTCGCGTAGCGGGCGAGGAACGCGATTGCGAGTCATGTTACCTGTGGCTCAGGCTGCCGGCGCCCGCAAACACGTTTCCAATGTGCGTTCGCAGCCAGAGCGTCGGCGCGCGCATGAACATGTTGAATTAAAACATGGCGGCCGTCCACAGCCAGCGATACGCACCGTGAAGCCGCATACTCAATACGCGAATGTCCATTAACTGCATAGTCGTTGACGATCACACCCTGTTCCGCGAAGGCCTGCGCCGGCTGCTGGACAGCGAAGCCGACATTAAGGTGATCGGCGAAGCCTGCGACGCTGTGGGCGCGCTCGACAAAGTGCGCGAACTCAGGCCCGACGTAGTGTTGATGGATATCGGCATGCCAGGCATGTCCAGTTTTGAAGCGGCACGCTTGATCGAGAAAAATTACCCCGGCACGCGTCTCATCTTTTTGACCATGTATGAAGACGAGGAGTACTTGCTGCAATGCCTGGAGGTCGGCGCTTCCGGTTACGTATTGAAAGATGCCCCGGCGCCGAAGCTGGTGAACGCGGTGCGCGAAGTTTATCAGGGACGCAAATACCTCAGCCCCCAAGTCCTGGAAAAACTAGTCGACGATTTTCGCTCCCGCTCTCAGGGCACCCACGGCCAGGCGCGAAGTTCCACTCTGACGCCGCGTGAGCGCGAAGTCATCAAAATGATTGCGGAAGGCAATTCAGTAAAAGAAATCGCCGGCTTGCTGGGCCTCAGCGTAAAAACCATCGAAGCCCACAAATTCAACCTGATGCGCAAGCTGAACATCCACAACAAAGCCCAACTCGTCACCTACGCCATCCAGAAGAAGATCGTGAAGATGCCTGCGGGCGCATAATTACGCGATCAATGGTGCCGCCCCGGGAATTCGATGACGCCCCTGAAATGGTTAATAGACGTCATCCTGAGCGCCGAAAGGCGCGAAGGACCTTAAGAGGCTCTAACAAAACCCCTCTGAGGCCTTCATCAGTAGAGGGAAAACCCACGACGATTTCCAGTGGTTGTTTTCAGCTTCGCGTACTCGACCTTGGCTTCTCGTGTGATGGGGGCTCGGTCAGTGCCAGAGTTTGGGAGATTCTACGGCGACTGCCAGTCAAGTGCGTAGATCTCCTGGTTGCTGATGTCGCGGACGACTAAGGGCGAGCCGTCTGGCGCCATTCCACTCCATTCTCCCCACTCCGGGAAAAACCGGCGGATGTTCTTCAGGCCTACAACTCGCTCAATTTGTCCGTCAGCCACCCGCACGCGAAAGAATCCGGGATCAGCGGTGAACGAAGTGTCAAAGCCTATGTATTTGCTGTCCGGCGACCACGTCATGTAGCCAAGGGGTCCCATCTTGTCTGCCAACTGGCGCCACTGTTGCGTGGACAGTTCCAACAGCATCAATTTCTGATTCTCGGCGCCGCTGAGGGCTACTACGTAACGCCCATCCGGAGACCAGCGAGGGCAGCAGATTCCCTGTGAGCCCCTTACCTGCGTCAGGGCACGCGTTTTCAGATCCAACAACATGATCTTCGCGGATTCAGGGTGGTCCGTCGCCGGGTATACTCCGAACATGAGCGCATTTCCATCTTTTGACCAGGATGGATCTAGTTCGTTTTCACCGGACGTGAGTTGCTCCGGGCGGCCACCATCGGCACGGATCACATAAATCCTGTTCGGCTCACCCGGTTTCCTACCACTGAATGCGATGCGCGTGCCGTCGGGCGACCAGTGGGGCACGGTTGCCTGCATTGGGGGGTAGGTCAACTGAAGGCGCTCGCTTCCATCCGATTTGCTTCGCCACAAACTTCCATCGGTATAGGTGACGTAGGTTACCCATTTGCCGTCACCCGAGAAGTCCAGTTGGCTTGCCCCGGTACCGGCGACAAAGGGCAAGAAGGCGCCCGATTTGGCGTCATAACGCACCATTTCGGCGCGCGGCTGCCACGCCTGTACGAATAGTTTCTTGCCGTCGCGACTCAGGACAGGGCTGCCGAAGTTCAGGGGCCCGGTTGTCAGTTGCACGGGGTCGCGGGTCACCTTGCGCCAGAACGGATGTTGGTCGGCCAAAGCCCAAAGGCTGGAAAGCCCATTACGGGTACTTTGGAATACGAAGTACTCTCCGTCCGATGTCCAATTACCGCAACACTCCTGCGGAGGATTGTTCCAGTCAGGTAACAGCGGATGTGGATTGGTCCCGTCCGCCCGAGCTTCCCACAGGGAAGACACACCGCCGACTTCAGTAGGGCCCATGAAGGTGAAGGTAGCGACCGTGAAGCGGATACGCGACCCATCTGGAGAAAGTCTAATTCCGCTGGGAGGGCCAGGAGCGGTAAGCAGCTTGTGCGCATTGCTGCCGTCATGTTCGGCGAGAAATACATCTGCTCCTTTGGCGAACACCAACTTGCCGTCGGGTAGCCAGGCGGCATCATGCCCTATTACTTCCATCCGTCGCGCCGAGCCTGCGGGGAGCGGCTGGAGCCAGAAATGGGTGTCCAGTTGATTGTACTGAAACTCCAACAACACAAGCTGTGAGGAATCAGGGGCGACATCCAGAACTGTGGAATTCGCAAGCGAGGTGGGAATGGCAGCATTTTCGCCGCCCGCAATGGATACTTGCGAAACGATGAAATGCTCGCCGGAAAATTCGACAAAGTACAGCCTGCTGCCATCCGTAACCAGGCCGCCTTTAGCAAGTCCGTCCGACGTGAGCTGTGTCGAGCCAACTATCTTCGGAGGCGGAAGTGGACCGTGAAGATAGAAAGCCGCAACCGCGAGGACCGCGAGGGCTATCGCAGCGATACCGGCCACAAGCGCGCGTCGGACCGGCCGCCGGGCGAGAGGCGCTTCCGCCGCAACCTGCGCGGCGCTGCCGGTAACGACCCTTCCCGACTCCGTGTCCCGCTTCAGGCGTTTCAAGTCGGCACGAAATTCGCTCGCGCTCTGGTAGCGCAGCTCGCGATCTTTTTCCAACGCCTTGCTGATGATTTCTTCCAGCTTGAGCGGGATTTCGGGATTCAAGCGGACCGAAGCGGTAGGAGGCCGGTTGAGGATGGAATCGAAGACCGAGCCCGAGGTTTCGCCGCGAAACGGCAGGGTGCCAGTCGCCATCTCGTACAGCACCACTCCGAACGAAAACAGGTCTGTCCGCGCGTCCAGTTCCTTGCCCCTGATCTGCTCCGGCGACATGTAGGCGACCGTCCCAAGCGCGACGCCGGGGCTGGTCAGGTGCTCCTCAGCCGCGTCCAGGGTGACCCCCGCGGTAGCCCCGATTGCCTGCACTGGCAATCGTGATCGCAGCGATTTCGCCAGCCCAAAGTCAAGGATCTTGGCGTGTCCGCGCATAGTGACAAAAATGTTGGCTGGCTTAACATCCCGGTGGACAATGCCTTGGCCGTGAGCCGCATCGAGCGCGTCCGCTATGTCAATACCCAGCGACAGCACAGTTTCAATCTCTACCGGTCTCGCTGCAATCCGATGCTTCAGCGTCATCCCGTCGAGAAACTCCATGGCGATGAACGCCTGACCGTCCTGCTCACCGATGTCATAAATCGTGCAAATATTCGGATGATTCAGTGCCGATGCAGCCTGCGCCTCCCGCTGAAAGCGACCCAGCGCTTGAGGATCTAGGGCGACCTCTGGGGGCAGGAACTTCAGGGCGACGAAACGATGTAACCGCGTATCCTCGGCCTTGTAAACGACACCCATCCCGCCGCCGCCCAACTTCTCGACAATGCGGTAGTGCGAGATGGTCTGGCCGATCACCTAAGCTGGACCTCACGCGTAGGGAATGAGCATGTTAGTCGTGGCTGGAAGCAAGTCAACGCAGAGTGGATTGGCTCTCTTTGTGGTGAGTAGAGGTTTTGTTAGAGGCTCTAAGGACGATTGAGGCCCGATGTGACGCCTGC